>Ga0209184_1000263_pt1 | contig 66063 bp, 60 predicted proteins | sample EN8Hudsemesocosm_2_FD_184627 | JGI IMG/M metagenome (GOLD analysis project Ga0209184, IMG submission 184627) | Methane-oxidizing microbial communities from mesocosms in the Hudson Canyon - EN8C Hudson Canyon (SPAdes) (version 2) | ecosystem: Environmental > Aquatic > Marine > Cold seeps | place... | reverse complement strand
CCATGGATTTAGAAAGTATCAATGAGGCATTTGATTTGATGCATGAAGGCAAAAGTATTCGTAGCGTCATTCACTTTGATCAGGACTAACAAGGCATGAATCTGCTCTCTCAAAACAAGGCGTTTGATGGCTTACATCAGCGCTTTGAACACCACTCCAGCGCGCTAAAATGCACGATGAAGTTTGCGATTTTTCTTCCGCCCCAAGCGCTAGTAAATGGCGAAATCAGTCAACAAAAAAGCTTTAAAGTACCGTCGCTTTACTGGCTTTCTGGGCTGACATGCACGGACGAAAACTTCATGCAAAAAGCGGGCGCCATGAAAATAGCTGCTGAGTTAGGCATCGCGATTATTGCGCCGGACACCAGTCCACGCGGTGATGGCGTTCCAGATGATGAAAACGCGTCTTACGACATGGGCTTAGGGGCAGGTTTTTACGTCAACGCAACACAAGCGCCTTGGCGCGAGCATTATCAAATGTATGATTATGTCGTCACCGAACTCCCACAGCTTATCGAAGCTTCGTTGCCGATAAGTGCTAAACGGGCTATTTCGGGACACTCGATGGGCGGTCATGGCGCGCTCACAATCGGCTTAAAAAACACTGACAATTATTCGTCTATCTCAGCATTCAGCCCCATTGCAAATCCGGTGAATTGCCCTTGGGGGGAGAAAGCGCTAACAGCGTATTTGGGATCGGACAGATCAACGTGGGCCAGTTATGATAGCGCTCAGCTTCTCGCAAACTACCCGAAGAACGCGACCAAACTGCCGATACTTGTCGATCAAGGCAAAGCCGATGATTTTCTTGACGTTCAACTCAAACCGGAGGCTTTAACTGAGGCTGCGAAAAGCGCAAATTATCCACTTCAGCTAAGACTTCATGAGGGCTACGACCATAGTTATTTTTTCATCGCGACCTTTATTGATGAGCACCTTCGCTTCCACCATCAGCATTTAAATGCTGACATGAGCAGTTAAAACAATGACTTGCGTTGGAAAGAGTTCAAAAGTACGTAGATGAAACTCAATAAACGCCAAACATTTCAGTTGGGGGTGGTGTTATCAATCACCCTTCACTTAGTGTTTTCTGGCATGTTTACCTATTTGATCAATGATCAAGAAAAAATACCTTTACCCACAGTTGTCAAACTAGGCGTGAGCCTTGGGCGAGATACCTCTCATCCAACACCACAAACCCCAATTCAAGAAACAAGCGAAAGTCACCTAAGCACGAAAGCCACGAAAACCAAAGCCACTAATCAAGAGTCGCACCCAAAAGCCATCTCAAACAGCGATAAAAACCCGAAAGCTAGAAAACAAGATCAACGGTCGCCTGAAGCTCTTTCAGCGGCAGTGATCACCCCTTCTAGCGCACGACCCTCTTCCATCGCCCGCGCTAAGGCGCCGCCAAAACAAAAGCCGCCGCAAACTAGCCAGCAGCCCGAACCAGAGACATTGAAAGAGCTCGAAAAGATCACCAAAGAAACAACAATTGCGCGTGACGACAAGCCCAACGCGGAGTCAACGCCAGCAAAACAGCAAGAAATAAACGCAGAAGACACAACAAATCACTTAGCGGCGGAGACCAGTAATATTACTGCTCCAAAGTTCACATTGGGCAGCCTTAATAACCCTCGCCCCAAATACCCGACATTAGCGAGAAACCGAGGTTGGGAGGGAGATGTCATCATCGGCGTCCATGTCAACAGCGACGGCAGTATAAAGAACTTAGAGATATTAAAAGGCGCTCACTACAGCCCGCTAAACTACGCGGCTTGGCAAACGGTTAAAACTCAATGGACGTTCACTCCCGCCCATCGCAATGGAGAGCCGGTAACGGCGTTTGTCGAAGTCCCCATTTCGTTTCGTTTGTCCGACACACACTGATCTTAAATAGATGAAGCCAAGAGCATCAATTTTCAATAATCGTCGTTATCTGGATAGGCGACTGAACGAGCTTTTTCTCACCGTTAATGGTTGGATAATAAACGTAATAGCCTTTCTCTGGGACTGACGTTACTTTTCCATCAAGTACATTAAACGGCTCTTCAATTCCTTGCACGTAAACTAAAAAATCACCGCCGAGTACCGTATCAAAGGTCCTCGCTGCGTTGTTAATTTTGTCACAACCGCTAATTGAAACGATCAAAATGGCAGCGAGTGCGACAAAACCTCCCTTTATACATCGAATAAAAACCATACCTATTCATACTCCTCTGCTAATAACGATGACAAAAACTGAGGCACTGCTGGTGACTAAACGAAACAGTGCGTATTGTTTTAAGATATTGTCCTTTATACACTCTTAATTAAAGATACTCCTGCGTTTTACTTAGCAACTCATGGAATCGCCGCGTTGAAACACGCTTATCTATAACAGTCACATAAAAATAAACCAAAGATGGAACGTATTTGCTATGACCCTTTCTCGCTTTCTCCTATCACTTGCAGTGCTCCTTATCGTCGTTCAAGGTTATCGAATCTCTCAGGATGCAAATATTTTTAGAACGGTGGAACCCGTCGCTTATGGGAGCTGTGAGCAAGTACCCGGCCCCGCCGGCTCTGAAGATATTACAATTGATCAGCGGCTAGGCCTCGCCTACATTGGCGCCGACGACCGCAGAGCTTATCTTTTAACAGGCGACCTAAGCAACGTGCCGAATGGCGGTTTATGGAGCCTTGACCTCAGCACACCAAATAGCAAAATACGAGCACTTGAGTATGAAATAGACGGCCCCTTCCACCCGCACGGAATAGCACTCTATCAGCAGGATGGGATCAATGAACTCTACGTTATTAATCACATCACACCGACAGAACATGAGGTCAACGTTTTTACCATAGACAGCCCAACGAAGCTGACCTTGCGAGCTAGGCACACGAGCGACACCATGATTTCTCCAAATGACCTAACCGTAGTCGCACAAGACCAGTTTTTGTTTACCAATGACCACGGTAGTCCCAGACACACCATTATGGAGAAGTTAGAAGATTACATGGGTTTGCCATTTGGCAGTGTTGTTTTCTATGACGGCACCAACGGTCATACCGTGGCAGAGGGCCTTCGATACCCGAATGGTATTACCTTGTCAGCGGACGGCAGTGCTTTTTATGTTGCGGAAACCACTGGCCAAAAAATCAAAAAGTTTATCAAAGGTAGCAACGAATTAAGTTGGACAGAAAGCAATAACATTAACCTTAAAACAGGTTTGGACAACCTTGAGTGGGACAACAATGGTAACTTGCTAACCGCTGCACACTCTCGCCTATTTGACTTCCAGGACCACATGAACAACCCAGAAGCACTTTCACCGTCCGAGGTTATTCAAATCGATGTAAGCGGCGATAGCATGACAGCTAAAACACTTTTGCTTGATATGGGAGAAGGTATATCGGGCGCCAGTGTCGCAGCAATGTATAAAGATACGCTACTGGTCGGCCCCGTTTTCCAGAAGCATGTACTACGCTGCACGCCTAATTAATTATTCGCAGGGCTGCAGCTTCGCATACAAAACGAACTCAGCCCGCTTAATGATCAATCGATGTAAATATTTTTAAACCCGAAGCCGTCTTGACCAAATTATAAGATTCGCGCCACGTCGAGACAGCAGAGCCGTCTTCGCGCATCATCGTCCATGTCACCGAAGCAAAGAAGCTACTTTGCCCAACCTGCTCACAAGCCAGGTCTGCATATTGGCACTTCACAACCCCTTCTGACGCATGCTTATCTACCAAGCTTTTAAAATACTCAACGACTTCTGAATAATCATGACAAAGCCATAAATCACCATCACGCGACACGGCGGTATAAGGAGAAAGGTAGCGTTGAGCGACAACACTTCCGTCCAGTAAGGAAAAATCATTAACAAAGCGGTCAAAAAATTCTTTTATCTCATCTAGCATTATTACGACTCTTATAACTTAAGGTTTAAACAATTTAGCCTGCAACAGAAACGAAATCACGCTCATCAAACTTCGTGCCTGCCGCGAACGGCCGCTTAACAGTGCGGCTATTCCGTTAAGCGATTATATTCACAAGGGCCTAGCTTTGACTATAGGTTGTAACATTCTGTTTGCACCTAAACCAACAAAGCAGGCCATATTAAACCTAACCTCAGGTCTAATCGGCCAGTCTATTTGCTAACACTAAGATGCTCAGTGCTGACAGTTAGCCTGATTGCGCAAACATTCACTCTCTTCCCAAAGACTCTCCCTACAAATGGGTATTGCCCAGCTAACGACGACACTGCCATAGTTCCATAAAAAACTAGGCATACTCGGATAGACCCCAGTTAGCGATTCCGAACGAAAGCCGAATCCAAAAGCGAGAGTCGCATGAAAGCCACGAGCATGATCGAGTCACTCCACCCCGGTAATTTTGCTCTCGTTATGGCAACCGGAATAATTAGTATTGCCTTGGGAGCTATTGATCAAGCAACCCTCTCTTCTTTTTTTGCAATATTCGCAGTGATCTCATGGTTCATTCTAATCGCACTTTGCATGTTGCGAGCGGCACTCTTCCACAAAGCCATATTGATCGATCTAACCAGCCCTAGAATGGTATTTTCATACTTCACACTCGTTGCTGCTACGGACATTGTCGGCATGCTCGCCATGCAAAACGGTTACTTGCTCTTTGCATACTTTTGCTGGGTCGCGGCCTTTATTTCATGGTGCCTTTTACTCTACCTAGCATTCAGCGTACTGACATTTATGAGCCACGAAAACAACGTCAATATTATGCATGGAGGATGGCTAATCACGATTGTCGGGACGCAATCATTAGTATTACTGGGGTCAAAAATCGCTCCGACCCTAGGGCAATATACTCACTATATGATTGTAGAGATTCACCTTCTATGGGGCTTAGGGCTGGCGCTCTATGGTATTTTCGTCACGCTGTTTTGCTACCGAATTTTCTTTCTATCTCTCAAGCCTCACGAACTCTCTCCCTTGCTCTGGGTTGTCATGGGTGCGGCGGCTATTAGCGTCAATGCAGGAAACAGTTTGCTAGAGAGTCCAGTGCATATCGAGATTCTTGCACTTCAACAGCCCTTTATTAACGGCATCACCTTTATGCTTTGGTCTTGGGCAACATGGTGGGTTCCACTGCTCGTACTGTTCGGTATTTGGAAACATCTGGTCAGACGCGTGAAATTTGAATATGAGCCGGTCATTTGGAGCATGGTATTTCCATTGGGTATGTACGCCCTGGCCAGCGAACATTTAGGTATTTTGGCGGACTTTCCTCCCATGAACTGGATCGCTAAAATCATGATCGCACTCGCGCTTGCTGCTTGGTCGTTTTCAATCTGCGCTCTTGCACTGACCTCACTGCGAGCCAACACACCACAGATAAGAAGCTAACAACAGAAAAACTAGATCGAAAAACACCATAGACAAGGCATAATTCTGCTAAGGCCGACCCCAGTAGACCGATTAAATATCACCCAAAATGCCCGCGTATCACGCTGAATTGTAAACCATTTTAATAGACTTCACTTTTCGGCCCTCTGCGTTTTACTTACAAGACCCTATGCCCTAGTTTTATAGTCAGACAAGAAATTAGCCCGCATCTTCACATCAAAGATGCAAATAAGGAATGGAAAGACAATGACGAAAAGACTTCTAGCGCTCTCGCTTGGCATTTTGACCAGTATAAGTGTGTCAGCCTCGGTTATTACTTACGATAACCGAACTACCAATGCAGGCGTCGACAAAACGGACTATCAATCGTCATGGAACGCGCAAACCACCGAGATCCGCAGCCGAGACCTGACGACGTTTACAAAGGTGCTTCCTCAACGTCCTGACCGTAAGCATGCTCAGCACTCGCACCTCAATATCAGCTTCGATGTTTCTCAAGAAAAAGCGGGCCAAAACTGGTGGTTTCAATTTTCTCCAGACGCAGGCCTTGGCGGCGAAATTTATTTTGATGGCAACCTTGTTGAAAGAAACACGACGGACCTTTGGTGGGGCTATCGCTGGAGCCGTGGGTCAGAACTATTAGAAGCCGTTATTGATGGCCTAGATTCAGGAACGCATACGTTGGATTTATTTTGGGCTGAAGGCTGTTGTAATGGCGGTCAATCTGGACGATTCAGCGTTGACGACGGCGCCACATGGCTTGCGGTATCTACCGACAACTTGAATGCGGTAGGCGTTCCCGAGCCAGGCACGCTTGCCCTACTCGGCTTAGGCTTAGTTGGCCTTGTGTTTTCTAGACGTCAGCAAAAGTCTTAGTTCAATCGATCATTCGCGCACCGAAATTCTCTCCTGGTGCGCGAACTCCACCTAAGCACCTTCCGTTAACCGCCCTTTGCGGTCACTAAGTAGCGCTGCTTCCCTCTAAAATCTGAGTTCAAAAACAACCCTGATCAAATAAAACCTATTAGTTGAATCAATCTACTCGAAAAATGTTGTTATCGGCTAGTGTACCCTTGGCTTAATGTCCCCTAAAATAGACGTATTTCTTGGTGGAGCTTTTTCGCTGCCAACGTCAGTTTTACGAATACTAACCAGGTAAATCTCATTTCAATGCCCCTCGAATCGCCGATTAATCGAAAATTCTCTGTCGCGCCCATGATGGAATGGACAGACCGCCATTATCGTTACTTTGCGCGCCTAATGAGCCGCCACACGCTGTTGTATACCGAGATGGTGACAACGGGGGCGATTATCTTTGGCGACGAGGAGCGTCACTTAGCGTACAACGAAGAAGAGCACCCTATTGCGCTGCAGCTAGGCGGCAGCAGTATTGAAGACCTCGCTAAATGTTCAAAAATCGCGGAAGAGCGAGGGTACGACGAAGTCAACCTCAACGTTGGCTGTCCAAGCGATCGCGTTCAAAACAATATGATCGGGGCCTGCCTTATGGGGCACGGCGAACTAGTGCGAGACTGTATCGCTGCGATGCGTGAAACCTGCGATATTCCGGTCACGATTAAGCACCGTATTGGAATCGACGAGTTCGACTCAGAGCAGTTTTTAATGGATTTCGTTGGCACGGTGAAAGAGTCTGGCTGCCAAACCTTTATTGTTCATGCACGAAAAGCGATTCTCGATGGCTTAAGCCCTAAAGAAAATAGAGAAATCCCACCGCTAAACTATGACAGGGTGTACCGGCTGAAACAGCACTACCCCGACTTAGAAATAATTATTAACGGCGGAATAAAAACATTAGCAGATTGCCAAACGCATCTTAAGTATGTTGACGGGGTCATGGTCGGCAGAGAAGCATATCAACACCCATGGCTACTCTCCGAGATCGACACCGAAATCTATGACGATGAATGCTCACCACACTACAGCCGAAAAAGTGTCATTGAAGCGATGTATCCCTATTTAGAAAACCAGCTAAGCCAAGGACAGAAACTAAACTACATGACCCGTCATTTGCTCGGTATCTTTCATGGACAGCCGGGTGGAAAACAGTTTCGCCGGTATATCAGTGAAAACGCGCACTTACCGGGAGCGGACATCGGCGTACTGCGTCGAGCACTCGATTTGGTCAAAGAGTAACCAAACACTCCCGACACCATTAAAAACTTTGAAAACTTCTTCATACTTATGAAGTTTTTGGGATTTACCCTACTTGCGTTTCACTGCTAAATCATTGACTCTTTAAGCTAAGACATACCCATTAAGAACACCAAAAGAAGATATAAAATGGCCAGTAAACTTACGCAGTTAAAAGAAATGACAACGGTTGTCGCAGACACCGGCGATATCGAAGCAATTAAGCAATGGACACCGGTTGATGCAACCACCAACCCCTCTTTACTGCTTAAAGCCGCAGCGATGGCACAGTATCAACATTTATTAAATGCCTCAGCATCATATGCCAGAGATCAGGTTACCGGCACTGACGCACAAGCAGCCCTGTCGTGCGATCACCTAGCCGTTTCGATCGGAAAAGAAATTCTTCAGGTCATTCCGGGTCGTATCTCTACGGAGGTCGATGCCCGACTATCATTTGATACCGCCGCCACGATTGAAAAAGCCAAACAATTGATTAGCTTGTACGAAGCACAAGGCGTTACGCGAGACAGGGTGCTAATCAAAATAGCGTCAACTTGGGAAGGAATTAAAGCGGCTGAAATTCTTGAGAGCCAAGGCATTAACTGTAACCTGACGCTCTTGTTTAGTTTCGCCCAAGCAGTCGCAGCCGCAGAAGCTGGCGCTTATCTAATATCGCCATTTGTTGGCAGAATTCTTGATTGGTACAAAGCCAGCACCGGCAAAGCATCATATCCGGCCGATGAAGACCCCGGTGTCGTTTCTGTCACTAAGATTTACGACTACTATAAGTCACACGGTTATCAAACCATTGTAATGGGCGCTAGCTTTAGAAATCTCGATGAAATCGAACAGCTTGCTGGTTGCGACCGACTAACAATCAGTCCAGACCTGCTCGCAAAGTTAGATAATGACCCAGGAGAGCTCAAACGCGTGCTGTCGCCAAGCAAACTCGGCGCAGAACAGCCAACGCCGTTAACTGAGTCATCGTTCCGCTGGCAGCATAACGATGACGCCATGGCGACTGAAAAACTTGCAGAAGGCATTCGAAAGTTTGCAGAGGACCAAGTGAAACTTGAGGAGCTAATGAGAGAGCGACTATCTTGATTGAAAAACTAAAGAAACTATTTGCTGCGACAAAGCACGATTCAGTAGAACAGTCCGACGAATCAATTCGCCTTGCCTGCTTAGTCATGATGCTGGAAACGGCTAAAGCGGATCACTCCTTAGACAAGGATGAACTGTCCGCGATCCAGCTATACGCCGAACAGCATTTTGAGCTAGACCCAGAGACAGTCAAAATGCTCGTCCAAGAAGCGAAACAAAAAGCAGACCACGCGACGTCTCTATATGAGTTCACCTCGCTGATCAATGAAAACTTCGATGAGCCTAAAAAGTATCAAGTCATTCAGTCGATGTGGCGCGTCGCCTACGCCGACGGCCAGATTGACCGCTATGAAGAGCATATTATTCGGCGTGCAGCCGACCTTTTGTATGTTGAGCACGCTCGCTTTATTGAAGCGAAGTTATCGATCAAGCCTCACGAATAGAGCCAGACCATGATCATTGTTGGCCACCGGGGCGCTCGCAATGAAGCACCCGAAAACACACTTGAGTCGTTCGTCCATGCTTATCAGCATGGCTGCCGTCACTTTGAACTCGATGTGCAGCTAAGCCAAGACAAGCAGCTTATAGTTTTTCACGACACCACGCTGAAACGCACAACCGGACACCGCGGTCGAATGACCGACTTCACGGCACAAGAACTCAGCAATTTTGATGCAAGACTTAACACACCCGGCTGGCCCCGACCTTGCCCTATTCCTGCGTTAAAAACCGTTGTCGAAGCTCTTCCCGATGTTTCTCACTGGCAGTTTGAAGTCAAAACCGATAGCCGGTTACGTCTTTCGATTGTTGCTGAGCAACTTGTTCACTTTATCAGCGCTTTCGATTTAAAAAAGCGAGCAACCATCACATCGTCAAACCGATGGTTTCTCAAGCAGGTCAAAAAACGAAGCACACGATCGTCGACTGGACTCGTTGCCGAAAGTCGACTTTATGACCCGGTTAAATCGGCTACCGCACTCGGTTGCGACTATCTATGCCTAAGTGACAAGCTTGTCTCGGCCAAACGAGTGCATGATGCCAGACAAAAAGGCCTACATTGCTCGGTCTGGACGATAAATGATTTAAAAAGAATGAATGAACTGCGGCACTTAGGTGTGGATAGCGTCATTACGGATGTGCCAAGCAAGGCGCTCAAGTTTATGAGCGCCTCCGTTTAATGTTAGCTTGGGAATAGTTCGAAGGAGTAACGAAATTTCTGCTGTTGTGCGCCAGATTTATCACCAAAATTAACCAGCAATAAGCGATTACAGATTTTCGATTCCAGGTCAGGCTCATTAAGCGTGCTCTCTTCCATCTTACAGCTAGAAACCGCACCCGACTCTTCGATCACTAAGAGTGGCGTAATCAAACCCTGTAACGATGGTTTTTTGCGAAGCGCGCGATCATAAATCCGTTGTATTGCTGATTTATTAGCATCCATTGTGCGACGTATTTCTTCCGTCGATCGCCCTGCGACGACTTGTTGGGCCGCCTCTTCTTCCACCACTGCTGCAAACACTTCATCGGCCTCAGCTACTTCAGTCACAGCGCGAGACGCTAAGCTCAATGATTGCGTTTCGGTTGTTAACTGGGTTTCATCCACACCAGCGCTACGTTGGGCAGAAGTCGCTCGTGAAGCAAGTTTATCATTCACCTTACGGGCAATAGGTTTAGCCGTAATCGTCTTCGGTGTATCCAATTTAACTGTGTCAGCTAAAGCGCTTAGCTTTGATAGCTGCGAGCTCATTGCAAGTAAACCAGACTTCTTTGCTTTCTCCCGCGCCAGTTTTACGTCTTTCTTCTTCGGTTTCGGCTTAGGTTTTTTGGCTACCTTAGGCTCCGGTTTTTTCTTGGGCTTAGGTTTCTCAGCAACTTTTTCCTCGGGTTTTGGCTCGGGTTTCTTCTCTTCTTTTTTCTTGATAATAGGCTTTGGTAACTCTTTCTTTTTAAGAACTACTTTTGCCAGTTGTGGTGGAAGTTTTTCCAACTCTTCGCGCTTTTGCTCAGGCAGGTTGGTCAAGCTTACAAACACAGCCACAAGCAAAAACACTGGCACCACTGCCGCCATAATGCGGATTAGTCGGCGCTTTTCCCCTTTCTCGGGATTCCACGGTAAGCCTTGGCGTACAAAAATCACGATTAAGCCTCCTGTGCAACCTGGCGACTAACGGCTAGCGAAATGCTCGCATAACCCGCATCAACGCAAGTCGACATAATTTTCTTTAGCAACTCATAAGGCAGTTCTTTGTCAGCAACAATCGTGATAGGGCGCCCTGCATCTGGCGCTGGAGAGCGAGCTCTCGCCGATTGATAGTCAAGCTCCGCTTTTAAAAGGGGCTCAACATCGCCGTCAAAAGCACGCATATCAGCGACTTTTACGATGGGTCGACCACCTACCAAAATATTTTCGCCCGTCACTGCAAGCGCAAGCGCTTCTTTAGGCATTTGGTCGGCATTCGATACTGGTAATTCGATTTTCTTATTCTGGTTAAGAACTTGAACATCGGAAGAAGAGTTAACCATCAAGAAAAAAACCAAAATGGTAAAAATATCCATCAACGAAACAAGGTTCAGCTTGCTCTGGTTCTTCCCACGACGCTGATGCCGTTGAATCCGTTTAGCCTTGGCAGACTCTTTCATGATTTCACCTTGCTTTGTTCCATGTGGTCTTTGTTCGCAACATTGTCGCTCTCACCCACTATGTTCGGAGCATCCGCGATGGAAACCTCAGGAAATAACTCTGCGTAAACCACACTGCCTGCCAATACCGTCTGAAATGCTCGCACCGTATCCATGACCGTGACCAAGGTCTGATAAGAGGTATTCTGCATAGCCATAATAGTAATGTCCTTCTTCTCAGGAACGCGTGCTTTGATGTCCTGCATGACACGGCCAAGCAAATCAAAGTCATAGCCCTTGTCGCGGCTAGGAATCTGCTTAATCACCCCACCCTTGTTATCTGAAACAACTAACTGATCTTCGAGGATAATCACCTGGAGCTGAAGCGCTTTATCCAGATCAGTGGACGAATTCGCCGCATCTGGAAAGTTTAACTCCAGCACTGAGGTATGTGCGATGATCATGTTAATCAACAGAATAGGCACCAACACGATCATGAGGTTCATGAACGCAGTAATGTCTAAATCTGCTTCCGCTTGATGGCGTCGTAATCGACGTTTCATAGCCTACTCCCGCTCACGCGATAATTACTTCAAACAGCCGGAGCGGCTTGCGCACCAAGCGTCGGCTCTTGAGGTTTTGCCGCCTGACGAACTGGCGCCGACGAGCGTTCGCTAATCAAGTTCATGACCTTGACGCCTGCCATCTCAAAACTATCAACGATTTCGTTAGTCTTGGTCTGCAATACAGAATGAATCAGCAATAAAGGAATCGCCGCAATCAAACCAAATGCGGTTGTGTTCATTGCCACAGAAATACTTTGCGAGAGCAAAGACGCTTTTTCAGCAGGGTCTGCCGATGCCACGGCCGTAAACGCTGCGATCAAGCCAATAATGGTTCCGAGCAGACCAAGTAAAGTGGAAACGTTAGCAAGTGTCGCGAGATACTGCGTTCGTTTTTCTAGACGAGGCATTGTTTCAAGCAGCCCCTCTTCCATCGCATACTCAATTTCTTCACGTGGTTGTTTGCGCGCTAATCGCTGTAAACCAGCTCCGACCATTGTGCCCATGGCACTATCGGAGTCAGACGCATACTTTAATGCGCCGTTTAACTCTTTGCCTCGGATCATTCCATATAACTTATCGAAAACGGTTCGGTTACTTCGCTTTGCAATGGTGAGATAGGTATATCGTTCAACGGCGATTATGACGCCCACTAACAATACAATTGAAATCGGATACATGAAGAAACCGCCCTCTTGGAAAAAGCGGATAGTGGTCTCAATCATTGCGTGGTCACTCCTGTAGGATGATTGATTCAAAAAGAAATTCACTGCCCTGCGCTAAATACAGCTCAATAGCGATAAATTACGACAATGTGAAAAAGTGTAGAACGAACAAGAAGAAATTGCGGTGATATCTAATGTGCTTTTTGTTGCGTTTTGTGTTCATGGCGATCCTTGCACAAACAAAATGTGACACGCGTCATCTTAATCAGATAAAAACACTGGATAAACACGTATTTGAGCTGGGCGCATTAATCGCCCTCTATTTCTAACGCTTCACGTCGAGCTTTGGGCTCTTCATGAATTGCTCATGATACCCAATAAGTCGTTGAAATTCAGTTCTTTCTAATGGTTCTAGTCCTCGCTGAACAGCGAAATTTCTCTCAGGAGCCTCAATCCCTTGAATCTCAGGATTCTGCCATGGCACCAAATAAAGAATCGTAGGAAGTTCTTGATTCCCTCTAATTTTAGCGCCTTCAATGGTAATAATTTCATCTTCGGCCCAAGCCGTCTGAAATCCAAGCACCATAACAGCGCTTAGCAAAACGCCACATATCGCTCGACAATTAAGCTCAACTAAACTGAGTTTATCGATCATGCTCCATCCTCCAAACGCCGCTTGAGGTCGAAAATCCAGTCCTTCACCTGAGAATCTGGTTTATCTAACATAGACTGATATTGCTCATAGAGTGGCAAAGCTTCTTGTAAACGGCCTAAATACAGGTCAAGCAGTATCGCTAGATTGCGAATAGCTGGCAGGTAGCTAGGGTCTGCCGCCAATGACTGTCGATAAAACGCCTCTGACGCCTCAAACTTTCCCGACTCTCTAGCCAGTACACCTTTTAAATTAAGCGCCTGTTTATGATCAGGTTTCTGCTTGAGAACTTCGGCTAGCGCGGCCTCAGCATCGTCATTCTTTTCCTCCAACAACGCAATCTGCGCCAAATTAAAACGCGGATTAATCAGCGCGGGCCGGGCTTCCAAAATTTCTATATAAGCCTCTTTCGCATCCTCTAACTGGCCCTCACGTTGCATGTTTAGTGCGGCAATGAACTGTTGCTCAAGACGCGAGTTTTCTTTCTGCTTCAGCACATCGGCATCCGACGCTATCGGTTCTTTTTTTGAAAGCTGAGAACAACCTGCCATCAGTAAGACCAACAAGCTGCACGAGAAATACTTACTCGCCAAGGAAAAACCCTCGGTTAGGCTTGTGCGAGTGAAAAATGAAACTGGCAACAATTTACTCAAAGACATCGGCTAGCTCCTGCTTTAATTCCGCTTTGTCGTAACGACCTGGCAAAAGCTCCTTCAGCGAAATAAAGCTATTCTTAACCCACTCATCATAAATACCACTCCAGCTTCGACTCGCATTCTGCTCATGAATATCGATGGCATTCTCTTCAAAAGGAAAGGCCTGTTCCTCCAGCAGAATTTCATACTGCTCAAGCTCGAGTGCGTTAAGACCACCTGGACGATCTGAGTCCATTAAGTCACGGCTCAACTGCGCATAGATATCTGCCATACGATAACCAGCCTCAGTAGCAAACGAAGAGACCCCATAGCTGGCAGTCTTCTTGAATGCGGCCATCGCTTTTTCCAACGCTTTTGTTTTCTTAACCATCGTGACATTCAATGGCAACTTAAGCTTAATCGCCTTATAGCGAGTAAATGCATCGTTCGCCAACACTGACGAAGCAGACGCTGCCAAGTAAATCATTCTGTCATCCGCCTTTGACCCCAATCGATCGACTGTTTTCATCATCTTCGCTAACCAAAACCGGCGTTTAATAGGCTCGTCATTCTCTTCATAAATCTCAGCCAAACGGTTTGCCGCCTCCATATAAACGTCTGCGGGCTCTGGATAGGTGTTGGCATAGCTACGATAATTATCAATGGCTTTATCGACATTCTTCGCTCTGTCGTATAGCTCAGCGGCAATGAACAACGTTTCCTGTTTTTCTTTCTCTGTTTTAGCGAGCGATATCATTACCTTCAGCTCATCGGCTGCCAACTCCCATTGTTCGGTCTCTCGGTAAGCCAACGCCATCTTAGGAACTAAGGTATTTAATTGCAGATGCTGTGGATAGCGACCACGAAACAGTTTCATTTGCTCGATCGCGGATGACCAATTTTTCAACTCAACGAGGTAGGCAATCGCATCATACTCTGCGTTGGTTCGCAGCGTTGACGTTGGCGCGACTTGCCCCACACGCAACAACTCTAAAATTGCGCCTTGTTTGTCTCCTGCCAATAGACGACCCTCGGCTTGCCTGAATACTGTCGCGGCAAGGTTCTCAATCAATGCAGGCTTACGCTTATCGCCTTTACCTAGCGCAGCTAAAGCAGACGCATAGGCCCCTTCAGCACGAAGGTAATCTTGCAACGCGTACAAACTGTGCGCTTTGATAATTTTGGTTTCCAACAATACAGTGGGTGTTGGACTTGGCAACCACACTAACAGTTGATCGGCTAGTTCAATGCTTTGCTCATAACGCTTTTCAGAGAAGGCAAACTGCGTGGCGACATACAGTACATCCGCAGCACGCTTATCTGCGTGATGTTGCCTAACAAACAATAATCTGTTCAGCTGCTGACGCTGACGGTTTTCATACCACTGCTCTGGACGTTCGGGAGACCAAGTTTTTGCAAACTCGCGATAAGCCAAAATTGCCGCATAAGCCGACTCGGCTGCATTTTCATAGTCTGGAAAGTCGTAACCCGCCGCTTCAAAAGCGCCGATTGCGAAGGCCCAATTACCCAGCTGAACATGACACTCACCTAACAAGAACAATGAGTTAGCCGTATTTTCATGCGAAGGAAACGTATCGACAAACGCTTGATAATACTTCGCGGCTTGCGAATAGTTAGCTTGGCTCTTAGTACGCTCTCCTGTCTTCGCGCTGCGCTGAGCAATAACGTAATGACGATTAGCAAGCTCTGGCAACAGCAGCTCCAGCTGGCTGTATACGAAGGTTAAATCTTTGTCTTGGTTATCAAACCAATACGGACTTCCCAGCCCGTACTCATCTACAAACCGCACCTTCTCTTCGAGAATATTGGCTTTAAAACCTGCTTTTTGAAGCGTATGAATCACGTTAACTTGATAGCGAGGCGCCCATAAACTCAACGGATGAAGTGCAATAAATCGCTGATAGACTTCAATGGCATCGGTGTACTGTTCTTTCCCGATTAGCAAATCACTGTATCGATCGTAAACAACGATTTCGTAGGCCTTAGGACCCGTTGTCGCAAACAACTCTTCAAGCGCATCTGCTCCGCCTAAGTAAGAAAACGATAGCCCCATCACACGAAATAGGTCTTCAACCATCGTACGATGTCTAGACTCAACATCCGCTAAGGCCATACTTTTCGGCATCGCCATATCTAATACATCAGCAAAGGCTAGCAAGGACTTCTTATAAGCATTTTGCTTAAATAAGCTCCACCCTTTCATATAATTAGCATTCATCAAAAACGGTGATGCGCCCTGATGAATCACAAACTGAAAAGCCTGTTGAGCAGAGCGATAATGGCCCAATGTAAACAGGATTTCGCCTCGTCTAAATTGCACTTCCGTGGCATAAACAGATTCAGGAAACTGCTCAATCAAAGCATTCAAGGTAAGCAAATGTTCGTCAACATTACCTTTTAGGTCGTGGGTTTTCGCCAACTGGTAGTAGACTTGATCATTGACCTCTCGGTCAGGGTATTTCGCAAGTAAGCCTTCATAGGCACTGACCGCGACATCCAACTCATCAATGGCTTGGTCTGCCATTAACTCTTCACCCTTTATTAGTTTCAAGTCTGCTAGGCGATGAAGCACACTTAATTGCTCCTCTGGATCTGTCAGGAGAGGCAGTAATCGAGTGTAGTTATCAATAACAACTTGAACATCGAGTGGCTCATCGACTCTGCTCGACAATACCGCTGGTTCAATATCACTTGGTTGAAGCGATTCAAGCCGCGTCGGGTCAAGTTGCGGCTGTTCCGGCGTCGTTTCAAACATCTGGCACCCGCTCAAACCCAGCACCAGCATTAACCAGAACGACTGCCTCATTGCTCTTGTTATCATGGAGCCTCCTCCAGCGCTGAATCCGCCGACTGAGCCTCAGCCTTACTTTGAGCTGGAGGTAACGAGATGTTTGGTGAACTCTCTTCTCCAACAGATAATTCTTGGTCATCTCGATAAATAGAGTCTGCAATGCGTGCCTGTGCATGACGTGACGCCAAACGGTAACGACTTACCTCACCCGACTGTCTTCCAAGCTCCTCGCGCACCTGCGTCAAAAGTCTCTCGCGCACGTTAGCCAAGCCTAGCGCCAACTGCTGTCTAATTTCAGTCAATCTACTTTTTGCGCTATCGACCCGGGCAACCAATGCATGTTGGAAGGAATTATTCGCCAACTCGCTTTTTAGCTTGGCATGACGAAGTACGAACTCCTCCATCGAACGACCCAACTGCTTCAGTTCTGATTGTGCAGCCCAACGGTTAACGCCGTACCGGTCAGCGATCCACCAGGTAAAGTACCCTTCGATTCTTGACAGTTTTTGTTCATATTCAATTTTATCTTCATCGTTTGACAATACAGAGAGGGTTTGTCTAACATTGCGGATCTGTTGAGCAAATTCCATCTGGGCTTCATCCATGAAAAACTCAATATTCTCTTCCGCTAAAGCCGCGTTAATAACTTTTTCATAAGCACTCTGCTGCTCTATCCAATGAGCCGCCTGCTGCGCCTCCAGCTCTTTTTCGACCACTCGTAAACGCTCATTACGCTGCGTTTCACGCGTTTCCAGCATCAATTCAAACGACGCCAAGCGCTTATCCCACACAGACAAAGAATCCCCTAGCTTGTAGAGTTCATGCAAGTCTCGCAAGCCCCACTGGAAACGCTCGCCCGATAATAGTTCAGCAATACTGAAATCCGACGGATACACATTGATACGCCCATAAGCATCGTTTTCAACATGGCCGGCGCCAAGTTGCAATTCGCGGCTGCCCATGACTGTTTCGTTAGTCTGATCGTCATCAATAAGAGCGCTAGCGTCAGCCTCAACATTTGGGGTCGCTATCGCCAGCAGTAACTTTTCCTCGTTGAGTTCACTTTGCTGCTGCAATAGTTGTTCTAGCTGCAAATCATAGTGCGCCCCAGCACTTTGATAAGCTTGCAGCGCCAAACTTGGCTCGCCCATTTGCTCATATAGATAGGCCAGTGCATAAGGCACCTGCTGCAACCAAGGCGTAAACAAGTAGGTATCGCGCAAACGATTCAAAGCCGACAGCGCTAACGAGTATTCTTTGTTATGCGCCATAGCAACGGCATAATTAAATAAGGCTTGCTCGGAGAACGGACTATCAAAAGAAACCTTTTTAAGATGTCCGGCCGCCCGAGAGTAATCTTTCCCTTCAAGGCAGAGTTGACCTAGCGTTAGGCGAATACGGTCACCTAACAAGTCTCGCTCGCGCTTGTCTTCATCCGACTCAAGAGAAAGCGTTTTCAAAGACGCTAATAGCTTTTCTAAACTCTCACGTGAGCCCACCTCATTAACTTGATTAGGCTCTGTCAGTAAGGCTTGGTTATAGCGTATGTAAACACTAAACAAGGAGTTTTCGGGGAAGGAGTCGATCCCAAGCGCATTAAGATCATGAACGCCTGGACTTTTCAGCTTCAGTTGAGCCCTGAGATAAACAAGCTCTTCGGCGTTTTCCGGGCTGTCGTCAGCTAATTGCTCTAGATCCAAGCGTGAGAATGCAGCCTCTGCCGAGCTGAAATCCTGCGCTAAATAATGAACCTTACCTAGGTAAAACCAAGCTTGGTTTCGAACGCCCGCCGGCACGCGTGCTTCAAGCTCTTCGGCTAATACTGACTCAAAGTGTGACTGCGCTTCATTGACCATACCGTAAGCCAGGAGAAGACCACCCTCTACCAGCAGAGGGTGATCCGCATGTCCTTTAATTCCGCCGCGTTCTTTTGCGACATTCAGTAGCGTCAGTGCTTCAAATGATTGCCCCTGGTAATAGTGGAACAATGCCTCACCGTACAAGAGGTCTTTCGCTTGTGCTGGGTAGTCAATGTCAGCCTGGGCGCTCTGCAACCCCAACGCCGCGCCCAACAAAACACAGGGTAAGCACCTACGTCTTATGCGCCAACAAATCTGTCTAATCGTTTGTCCGATCACCATAGTTGGATTAATCCCACTCGACGATGCTGACATGAGGTTGATAATCATTTGACTGATCTCTCACCCGAATTTCGAGCGCTTTTAAGTCGGTACCCTTTTCGAAACTCAAGGAGGCTGCCTTCTTATAATGACGACTATCCGGACCCAGCCCTTCTACAAAAACCGTCACTTCATGATCACCCGTTTTCAAATTCCCCATGTGCAAGCGCTGCATGCCGCCACGATGGAGTGCCTTGGTTTGACGATCTGTATACAAGTGCGTCGCAACGACCTCATCATCCAATTTTAATTTGACGCTATCCAAGCGCAGGAACTGACCGGTGTCCACGCTCAAAAATACAGAAAACTGCGTATTGGCAGGGAACAATAAATCTTCTTCTAGGATAAATAAGTCACGATTAAGTCGAATAACTTTCTTCTTCAACTCTTCTAAACTCAGTGCTACTGGCTGGGTTTGATCAATTTCAGTCTCAGCATTAAGGTTTTCATCGTTAGCTACTGCAGCGCCCGCGAGCTCCGCACTATCGGCGACTGTCTCAGAGTTTTGTAAAGGGTTTTGTGGTGGCTCTTGCGCGAAACTACTGCTTGCCAATCCTAACAAGCAAATAAAGACGCCTTTAGACCAGCAAGAAACAAGGTGATGAGGATGCGTAATTTTCATGTGCAATGGTCCTGTTAAAATTCCACTATGAGTGACGTACGCGTCACCCATGCATCAAATTGATATAGGGGCTCGTCGCCCGGCAGAAAACTACCTTCCGCCGTGACGTCTCGAAAGTTTTCGTATTGGTAGTCTAGGTAATCTCCCTGCAAGCTGAATTGCATGCGCTTAACAAAGGGGATAACACCTTGCTTAATTTCATAACTTACGCCAAAACCAATGGTCGTACCGTCATAGGTACTAAGCTCTTTATCTCTACCATAATGAGTTTGTGAATTTGCGAACGGAAATAAATCGGAATAAAACTCAGCTTGATCTTGGGTGTATAGACGATAGCTCACCTCAAATATCCAGCTCTCTTGAAAAGCATGGCTGTAGGCAATGTCATAGGTGTGGGACTGAATATCCCAGCTATCGTTAAAATATCGATACTCTGCTTTTATTGAGGCGCGATACGGCAAGTAATACATTCCACGTAAACCAAACGCTGTACTCGTTCGCGTGTCGGGATAGTTTTCTTCCTGTACCAAAAAATTTGTTGCATCACCGGGGTCGATAAAGCGATTAGATCGATAAGGGTTTTCTAATTTTCCTTCATCCGTAATGACATCAACATCTAGTCCAATAATGGCATTTTTGGTGAGTACTTGAGTCACGCCTAACTTGTAGTTCTGTCGATTCGCTTCTTCAAATTCGCTCCGGTCCTGGTCCCGCTTACCCACATCATCCCAGCCTCTCGCATACGCTAACGAAAGTGAGGTGAGGTCGCCAAAAAAATCTTGCGCAATGCCAAAGTAAGCAGTGTTCGCTTCGTAATCGTTTTCCGAACTATTAGTATAGCCCGCACTTAGAATCGCTTTTTCATATAGAAAGTCGACACCGCCGCTCATCTCGGTACGCTCTTCTTCGTACTCGCTCGCTCCGGAGGCGATGACATCGACAGACGCCGCCGAAATCGAATCAACGTAATGGTGCCCTGTCACGGAGACTTGAGGACCAATACTCTTTCGAACCAACAGCGACGGGCCATTAATTTTCATGCCACCGCCATCATAGTTGTGATACATCAAATCCACAGAGTCAGGAGGCAGTGTTGCTCCAGACACGAAACTAGAGGCAACGAGCGTCCCAACGAGGGCGCCACACAGTGACAAAGCCCGGACAGTCAGTCGAGATGAGACAGCTTGCTTGAGCACCCTAGTTACAACCACAACCACCTCCCGTTCCACCTTCGGCACCGCGGGCACCTTCACGCGCTTGATATACGTGATGCATATAGGTATCGGCAAAGCCGTTTCGGCTGAGGCTCATAATAGGGTCTGCCAGGTTGTCCCGCTCGTAAGGTTTTACCCAGGGTTTAAAGTCCGCACAGGCAACGCCCATCGTAGACAACAGTGCAATAACAACAAATCTAGTCAGTAAGCGGATCTTCATGTGGCAACCTTTCAAAATCATTCTTATTCGCGAATCAATGTTTTAACTTGCTTAGCATAGTCATCTTCATAACCAGGCTTGTAACCCCTGTGCATAAACCGACGATTCCCATTTCGATCAATCATAATGGTCGTCGGCATCGCATCCACGTCATATAACTCGCTGATTCGGCTCTCGTTATCGTAAAGAATAGGAAATGTAACCGGCACCGCATCTAAAAAGCGGTCTGCATCTGACGAGTCTTCGTCCACGTTGACAGCCAAAATGGTAAAACCGAACTTACTGTATTTTTTATAGATGTCATCCATTAGCGGCATTTCTTGACGACAAGGCCCGCACCAAGAAGCCCAAAAGTTCAGCATGACGACTTCGCCGCGTAAATCCTCTAAACGAACATTCGCGCCCTCTTTGTTTTTCAAGGTAAAGTCAGGTGCTAGCCCTTCCACTTCGTTTGCACTGATCACCGTACTCGTTAGTAATACTGCTGCCACCAGACTCCGCCATGTAAAACCAAATAGTCTATTCACAATAATGTTCATTCTCTGTATCCCTCTTAACGAATAATGTCTGCATTACTTGTTTGCCGACACACGGCTTAAATTGTTTACGTCACCTAAAAGAAAAAAGATAAACCAGTACTTAGCTCTGTATTCATACTGGTTTTGGTTTCTCCCAACACATCAATATCGTAAAAATGCTCGCGAAATGTCACATGCATCGCTAACCAATCATTGACCAGCACCTGATACCCAGCACCCGCCATCGCCGTGAAGCGATTATCGCCAGCAAAATCAGTGGCGCCCGCACCACCGATCAAGTAAAAGTTGGTGTTGAACGCATAGGTGTCGCCAGAAAAAGGGCCTTTTAAAAACGCCTCACCAGGAAGAATATTGTAGCCAAATGCAACATTGTAAAACCGGTATTCACGGTCCTCGTCCGACAGAAGCTCAACATTACCAGCCAGCTTTTCAAAGCTAGTTTCTCCGCCCTCAGCTAGGCCAAGATTGGCTTCCAAAAAGAACGACTCAGTCAAGTGATACGCAACTCGCACGCCATAAAGCATTGAAGACTCGAAGTCTTCAATATTAATCACCCCACCAAACACACCCAATTCGAAGTTTTCTGTATCAATTAATGATTCATCAACTTTCTGTGGTCGCACATCGGGCTCTATGAGCGGTTTAACCTCTTCTGCGGACGCGGCCATAGCCCCTATCGCCAAAAAGAAAGACAGCACACCACGACATAAGTGAGGCATTAAAAAAATACGCTTAGTCCTAATTTCCATTCTGTTGCTTCTTCATTAGATTCTTCGTTAGTAAAAACTTTATAGTCATTCACTTCGAGGCGAACAAAAAAACGATCGCTGACATAACAACGCATGCCGATTCCTGCGTGGGCCATCGAGTTAATACTGTTATCGACACTCAGCAATGTTGCTTTGGGTTTTATCTTGATCTGCCCGCCACCTATTCTAAAGAATGGAGAGAAGCGCCACTGAGGAAAGGGCTGATGAACAAGCGCCGCACTGAGCATTTGTATTTCGGAACTGTTTCCTAAAATCTGTGACACGGATAATTCCGCGGATAAATTTGCGGTCATCCAATAGCCCAAATAACCCGAATTAACGGCGGTGCTGTCGAATTCACCCATCTGCAAACCCGACTCCCAGCGGCGCGTTCTGAAGTCGTCAAACCTAGGCTCTGTAATCGAGACCGTGTCTCCCGTCGCGTCCTCGGTAAGCAATAAGTCATCAATCGATACCCAGCCCAAGCGGCCTTTCGCATCGCTGACCTTCATCCAATCAGTTTTACGCTTAAGCAGAGTTAGCCATTCACCTTTTTCGCTCGTGTGAATAACGGGAAACCCCTGTGCTGGACCGGAACGGAAGTCAATAAACGGTTCTGCCACTCTCACCTGCTGAGTATTGGAGTCCGCAACCCAAAACTTCCACCAGTCGTCAGCAGCCGCCTCAAGCGACAGCATGCTAAACAACAATAAACAGATAGAACGTTGTAACAACTTAATCATAAAACCTTTCTACAAAGGGTCACGGGGTAGACACTAAACAAGCTGATTAAACGACTCATCAAGCGACTCAATTCACTTATTAAAATGCTAGTTTTCTGGTGCCAAAAACGGGTTATTCCAGTATTGGGCGCCGATATCTAGCCACTCTGAGATTAACTTTAGCTCAACCCCACTCAAATACCCGTCATGACTGCCGCCATTTTCAAATAGATTAATAAAATTGGGGCTCGACAGCGCTCCGCCCACTCGCATCGTTGGTGCGACAGGTATTGGTACTGGGTCGAAAATAGGGATTGGGTTCCCATCGCCGTCCAAAGCTAACTCTCCATCCTCATCAACTTCAAATTCTCCGGTGTCCACTAAGACAATGACGTCCTGTAGAATGCCACCATTAATTTCTTGCTCATTGTCATTGAACAATAACTCCCGATACGACTTAAAGTGGTCTGCTTCATCAGTGGACGCTCCGTTACTTAAGTCCAGTTGAGCAACGGGAACCATCGTGGCATCCATGTCATCGACGTCATCATGGCAACTGGTGCATGTGTTATCGGCCAAGACGGTCACCTCATCAACATCAAACACGCGGCGATCAACCTGCCAGATAGGATGTATGTGTTCAGGGTAGTTGATGGTCAAACGGCATAGGCTGCTACCCAGCAACAAACAGGGGCTGTCTGGCGCAACCGGAGAATTGGAGAGCAGATCTTCATAAAGGTAAGCGATTGGGTCAGCCTTGGCCGTTACCATCTCATCGGTCCACTCATCCTCATAAACAATATCGGCCGTTAAGTTTCTGACGCCGTTCACCAAGGCATAAACTTCAGCCATCGTTTCGCCCAAGTCCGCCGACAAACCGGGCTCCGAATTAGGAAAGGCGCCAATGGTCAATGCACCTGGGTTAATGGTGCTGGGCCCAGCATCAACGCGACCATGCGGCACTTCACTCGCACCTGTATGGCAACCTAAACACTCAATACTCTCTCCAGGCCTAACGGTTAACCAGTTTTGGTGACGCTGAGAAGTTCGGCGTCCGTTTTCATCCAATATGCTAATCGCAAATGCCACGTTAGCCGGTACCGTAAATTTAACTGAACCGTCAGGCTCAACCGGCACATAGCCGAGAATTTCTCGCATAGATTGCGCTCTACTGCGGCCAAAGGCGGTATTCTGAAAGTCATACTCAAACTCACTCGGAATAGAGACCGGTTTTTCGATTCGCACAAAACGCGCAGGCCGGTCGTCAGCAGACGACAATATTGGGTTCGCGGTATCTGCGGGATTGCCAAGCGGGCTAGTATCAACACCATCAAAATCGTAAACGCTGCGGATATGAACAACACCTAAACCATCATCAGCTAACGCCGTTGCATCCCCGTCAAGTACTATCGGTTCAATGAAGTTTGGACTCACGCGTTCTGTCAACACCACAGCCTCATCAAACATTTGCCCTTGTTCAGGAAGTTCAATGGGTCGCTGGGTATCGCCGTCCACAATCCATAGTCCGTAAAGTGGAGCGGCAGATTCGTAATCGCCCGAGTTAATTTTCTCTTGCGTGCAGATTTCTACTGGATTGTTATTAATGGCATCAGGGTCAGCCAGACTCTCGCGAATACGGCAAATACTCCATGAAGCCAAATAACGGTTTGTGCCGTCATATAATGGAAACAGCGACCCATAGTTGCCTTCAAGGCTAGGTTCGCCAGACGTGTTCACGCCAGACACCACCTCAGACTGCCCTGAACCTGGAAAACCTTGAATCGTTTGATCGGCCTCGACATAGTCGCTCACCGCTATTTGCATCGGCTTGCCACTATAGATCTGCGACTCAAACTCTCTCAACTTAACAATAATGTCTCCATTTGGCGCCTCTAAAGGTCGAGAATACTGCACAGCCCCTCCGTCGCCGGAGTCATGGGAGTGCCTTCCATATAGGTAGTTAAGGCCGGTGCCGTCTGGGTTCACCTCATAAAGGTTCATACCGTTATTACCGGTTTGACCTGCGTTATCCCAGCGAGAAAATAGAATCTTACCGTTCTGCTGCACGACAGGATTGAGGTCATGACTTTGGTTGAAGGTTATTTGCTCAATGTTACTCCCGCTCTGCTCTACGACATGCAGCAAAAATGACTCAACATAACGATCACCGTTCAGGTCATTTAAGCGGTCTTCTTCGGTCGCCGCATATTGAGACTTACCTTCGTCCGTTAGAATCCCTTTGGAAATCTTCTGTCGCGTTGATGAGAAAACGATGCGTCCGTCCGGCAAAAACGCGGGCGAAATATCATGCCCATTTGCTGCGGTTCCGTCAGTCATGACTTTTGACAGACTCTCGCTCTCCATATCGTAAAGCCACAAGTTCCAGCGTGGTTGAAATTCAGGGTCTATCCCTTCCAGCTCAGGCGCTCGCATAGAAAATACGAGCTTCGTTCCATCAGGCGAGACGTTTAAATCTCGGACGTCATAATTCGGTTCGCTAAATGCGCTTGAAGAGATATCTTTCGCCAAGGCATCTGGAGACGAATTCGCTTTGATATATAAACGTGCCCCAGGCCGAAATGTCTGAGGAATACGCAGATCATCCGTTTGCAGTTGATTGGGGTCATCCTCATCAAACAAAAGCGGTCTTTTGATAAATGCCACTGCCTGATCTGAAATAACAGGGCCAGACGAGCCATCACTGCTACCAAGACTACAAGCAGACAATACCAGGGTAACAAGCGCCAGATAGGCACTAAGGCGCAATTTCATCACGAGTTTTTTGTTAATAAATGTTAACTGCAAAATATTCACAAATGGTTTCCTGTTCCACATAATCACCCTCACTGTAACGACTTAGGTCAGGATTATGTTCCTAAGTATGTGCGCTTCTGCGGTTCTCTCCATAGCACTTAAGTAACGCAATGTAAGGGTGTGAGCTAGCACTCAATTGCTCTCCAATAAGTTCAACTACACTAGAAAACATCGTAATTAAGACCTGTTGTCTTGAAGCATAGGTCAATTGAGGACACTCGCCATGACGGTCTCGAAGATTAACTACAAACAATTAGCGAAAACATTACCAAGCTGTATTGTTCTTGCCACTGCCTGCTTAGCAACGAATGTAGCCCTTGCGGGTGATCGCGAACAGGCTAAACGAATACATGATCGTATCGCAGGGGTGCCTCCAACTCAGGCAGTGCTCGACTTGATGGAAGCCGACATTGCTGCCGGTGATGCGCAAGCTGCAGCAGATAGAGCGATGGAAAACGACGGTTTCTACAATGTCACGCTTAAAAACTTTGTTGCTCCATGGACCAATGAAGCGATGTCTAGTTTCGTTCCGCTCAACGATTACACGGCAACCGTGATTGGCATCGTTAAGGATAATGAAGACTTTCGAACAATTCTCTACGATGACGTTTTATATGTCGCAGACGATAGCCTTGGTTTGACTGAATACTCTGTCAGCGACAACGACCACTACGAAGAATTGGAAGCGAGCGGTGAAAGCCTTCAAGACAACCTAGTTCGCGTACCTCAATCAAGTGAAAATGATATCCCAAGCACCGATACCGCAGGGATTATGACTTCGCGGGCTGCTGCGCAAGCATTTTTCAGCGCCGGCACCAATCGCGCTATGTTCCGCTTCACCATGCTGAACCACCTTTGCAACGATATGGAGCAGGTCAATGACACGACACGCCCACCCGATCGCGTACGGCAAGATATTTCAAGAAGCCCTGGCGGCGATAGCAGAATATTTCTGAATAGCTGCGTAGGGTGTCATAGCGGCATGGACCCCTTAGCTCAGGCATTCGCCTACTTTGACTTCGAATATGATGCGAACGCCGACCCAGATGGACTATTTGGCGAACTCGTCTACAACACAATTGGCACTGTTGACCCAGACTCCGGCACTCGGGTGCAGGGAAAATATTTGATCAACGCAACCAATTTTGAGCATGGTTTTATTACACCTGACGATCGCTGGGACAACTACTGGCGTCAAGGGGCGAATCGATTCCTAGGCTGGGACCCGAGCGGCGACGGATTTGGTAACGGCGCAAAGTCTATGGGACAAGAGCTCGCAAATTCAGATGCCTTTGCTCAGTGTCAGGTTAAAAAAGTATTCAAGAACGTTTGTCTTCGTGAGCCGGGCGACAGTAACGACCGCGACCAAGTTGACGACATGGTTGATTCGTTTGAAGCAAGTGGCTACAACCTAAAGCAAGTCTTTGCTGATTCCGCCACCTACTGCATGGGGCCTTAAGAGTGAACATTTTCAAGCACTCCCCGCGTGAGATGACCAAATTTGGAGAAGGAACCATGAGCCATTTAAGAAGCAAACTTTCAAAACTATTGCTGTTATTCAGTGCCTCTATCCTAATAAGCGCATGTGGCTCTGGGCAGTCGACAGAAGACCTTCCAGACCTCAGTGGCTCTGGATCAGGTTCCAGCTCACTATATAGTGGCGAAACCGCTCGTACCGATGATATTGCCAGCTTCCAAGAAAACTTTTGGACGCCTCTACTGAACGAAGCAAGCTGCGAAACGTGTCATGGCGCGGGTGGACAAACGCCTACCTTCGTGCGTGATGACAACATCAACCTTGCCTACGCTGAAGCTAATTCGGTCGTAGACTCTAACGACCCAGCCTCATCGGATATCGTTGAGAAAGTGCGAAATGGACATAACTGTTGGGAGGCCTCAGACAATGCATGTGCAGCGTTAATGACAGCCTTTATTGAAAACTGGCTAGCGGCAGACACCAGCGCGCAGAAAGAAATTGTACTTCGAGCACCTGAAATAAAAGACCCTGGCGCAACCAAAGTATTCCCTCAAACTAGTGCTGGTTTCGGCGGCATTCATACACTACTCACTACATATTGTTCCGACTGCCACGTGCAGGGAATACAAACTCCGTTCATTGGCAGTAGCGACATTGATGTCTCTTACGACGCCGCGAAGAACAGAATTGATCTAGAACTCCCCTCTGCTTCGCGCTTAGTACAGCGGCTACGAACCGAATTTCACAACTGTTGGGGCGGCGATTGCGGCACCTCCGCGACTGAAATGCAAAATGCCATTGCAGCGTATGCCGATGGTATCGACACCGGCGACTTCGACGACACGCTCGTCACCAGTAAAGCCCTATCACTCACACAGGATGGTATTGCCGCGAATACCGGCGGACGCTTCGAAGATGACGTCATCGCACTGTATGAATTCAAAACAGGCGAAGGCTCGGTTGCTTACGACACTAGCGGCATCTCTCCGCTACTAAACCTAGGTCTTTCAGGTAACGTTGATTGGGTTGGTGGCTGGGGTATTCGAGTTGGGCCCGCTTATCTTGATGAAGAAACCATGCTGAATATCGGCAATGGTAAAGCACAAGGTTCAACCTCTTCGAGTAAAAAAATATATGACTTGATTGTCGCGGGACGCGGCGAGTACAGCCTGGAAGCGTGGGTGGTCCCGAATAACGTTTCACAAGAAGATGCCCGCATCATTAGTTACTCAGGCTCAGAAACCACACGAAACTTCGCGTTAGGACAAACCCTGTACAACTATGATGTGCTTCAACGCAGTTCTACCACTGACCAAAATGAAGCGTTTTCGACCGCGGATGGCGACGAGCGCTTGCAAGCGACACTTCAGCATGTGGTCGTGACCTATAAACCCACTGAAGGTCGACGTATCTATGTGAATGGCACGTTTACCGATGATATTGATACTGACGGTGTTGGAGGCTCTCTCGCTGAATGGCAGGATAACTTTGCATTCGTCCTTGGAAACGAAACAGACGGCAACTCGCTATGGCAAGGTACGCTGCGCATGGTGGCTGTTCATAATCGCGTTCTCACACAAGAACAGATCTCTCAGAACTACAATGTTGGCGTCGGTGAGAAGTTCTTTTTACTGTTCAGCATTTCGGAAAACATTGGGGTAAACGAAGCTTACGTGGTGTTTGAAGTAAGTCAGTTCGACAGCTACAGCTATTTATTCAGCAACCCCTTCTTCGTGACACTAGACGAAACAGAAACGTTTAGCGGCATCGCACTCGCTGGCATGAAGATAGGGATTAATGGCAAAGAAGCGACGGTAGGACAAGCCTACAAGAATCTTAGCCTGACACTTGATAGCAGTGCCTTTGTAGAGGGACGTCAAACGCTTTCGGATATTGGCACCATCATTAACTTAGAGCTGGGACCAGATAGCGATGAATTCTTCCTCAGTTTTGAAACGCTTGGTGGGGAAAGCAATGTTGTCGTTGAAGGTGAGCTTACGGATCCAGCCGCGCCGGCGGATCTCGATGACGCTTCAGACATCGGACTTAAAACCTTCGATGAAATCAATGCAAGTATGTCTGTCATGACAGACATACCCGTTACACAAAGTGCCGTTGCCGCCACCTATACCACTATTCGCCAACAGCTACCGACTGTTGAAGCGGTCGGAGGCTTCTTGTCTGCGCATCAAATGGCTGTCACACAGTTAGCCATTCAATACTGTAATGCATTGGTAGAAGATAACGTCGTTAGAGCGAGCTACTTCCCCGGCTTTGATTTTAACGAAGCTTATAGTGATGCATTTGATGCCCCGGGACGCGCTCTTATTATCGACCCGCTTTTAGATCGTATGGTTGGGAGCTCTTTAGACTCGCAGCCGAGTGATATCGACGTTGAAGACGAACTCAATGATTTGATGGATATACTGACAGTTTGTTCCGGTGACTGCAGTGATCGCACCGAAACCGTTGTTAAAGCCACTTGTGCTGCTGTATTGGGCAGTGCCACAACCTTAGTCCAATAAGCAGCGGTTCAGGAGGAATTTATAATGATTATTAAACCAACGAAAAAGCAGACACTTGAGCTCAACGATCCGCTACAACATAGTGATCACGCTAAGCCGAAAACGCGTCGCGAGTTTATTGCGCAAGGTTTTGCCGCTGGCGGCGCTAGCGTGTTCGGCGCCTCAGCGTTAAGCCTCTTTGCTAACCCAAACCAAGCGTATGCGGCACTCTCTTCAGACTTAGAGGCCCTCAAAGCTTCGTGCGGTATCGCAACCGAGGGTGCTGGAAAAATTCCATTTATCTGCATCGACTTAGCCGGTGGCGCAAATATCGCGGGTTCGAATGTCTTGGTAGGCAGAAATGGTGGTCAGAAAGAATTTCTCACCACGGCAGGCTACAGTAAGCTTGGCCTTCCCGCTGATATGATTCCAACGGCTCCCAATATGGCATCGGCCTCAGGCGACCATATCAACGAAGATTTGGGCATTGCCTTTCACTCGGAAAGTGCATTTTTACGCGGTATTCAAGAGCGCTGCTCTGCCGACACCCAAGCAGCGATTGACGGAGCGGTAATACCCGCTCGATCAGAAAATGACACAGGTAACAACCCACACAACCCTATGTACGGTATCTATCGTGCCGGTGCAGACGGTTCGTTGTTGAGCTTAATCGGCTCACGCAGTTCTGAGTCCGGCGGCAACTCAATGGCGCCCATGGACTTAATTGACCCATCTGTTCGTCCAACCAAAATCGATCGACCTAGTGATGTTACTGGCTTAGTCGATGTTGGTGACTTGGTAGGACTGCTCAGTCAAGACGATGCAGTAGCGGTAATGGAGTCTATTCAGCGCATCAGCGACCAGAAAATGAATCAAGTGAATGCATTTCAAGACGTTTCCGCTCGGGACGTGGTAAATGATTTAGTGCGATGCGGCTATGTAAAAAGTGCCGATATCGCCGACCGCTTCGGTAACCCGAACTCACTAAACCCTGAAGCTGACGTAGACATTGTCGGACCCAGCGGTATATTTAGTACCGACGAATTCAATAGCGAAGGAGAGTTTCGCAAAGCCGCCTCAGTCATGAAACTTGTTGTAAATGGCTATGCCGGCGCCGGCACTATCACGATGGGTGGTTTTGACTATCACACGGGTGAACGTGGCACAGGAGAACAAAGAGACTTACGCGCGGGACGATGCATGGGGGCATGCCTCGAATACGCAAAACGTATGAACCAGCCATTAATGCTGTATGTGTGTTCAGATGGATCGGTGGCTAGTAATGGAAGAATCGATGACAGCATGGCAGGGGCAGGAAAAGGTGAATGGACCGGCGATAATCAATCGACCGCGGCCTCTTTCTTTCTCGTTTACAACCCTGGCGGACGAGCAGGACTTGTCGACAACAATGAAAGCAGACGTCAAATCGGTTATATGCGCTCTGATGCCTCGGTAGAGACCTCCTCAAGTCCCGCGGCTAACAATGTTAACTTGCTAGTGCAAACCGTCTTATTAAACTACATGGCACTTAATGGAGAACAAGCAAGTTTCGAGGATCGCTTTATGAATCACGGACTAGGTAACGCAACGCTCCGTGACAGTCTAGTAGCATTCAACCCATTGTGAGCCATTAGCCTTGAAGGACCAAACAGGCTACTCAGACGATCTGAAGCACTATTGCGGCGAGGTTAAACCCGCGGAATAGTGCATATTCCTATTCTGATCAATCAGGATAGCATCAACGCCAGTTAAGCTGTCGATCAACGCCAGCCCTCGCTGAGTGCCTAGAACAAATACCGCTGTCGACAAAGCGTCTGTATCAATAGCCTCTTCACCAATAACTGTCACGCTTTGCAGCTCCGCTGCGGGCTTGCCAGTGCTTGGCGACAGAATATGGTGAACTCTATCCCCATCGTCATCGATAAAGTAACGCTCGTAGTCACCCGATGTCGATACAGCGACATTTGAAAGCGGCAAACGAACGGCAAGCGACTCAGGCTGCCTTGGGTCCTTAATCCCAATTACCCACTCTTCGCCACGTTTGGAACCGAGCAAACGCATATCTCCGCCCGCACTGACTCTAGCGTGTTTAATCCCTCGACCAATCAGCACTTCGACTGCCTTATCGACTGAATAGCCTTTAGCCACACCGCCTAGATCTAAGCGAACACCCGGTTTCTTAAAGTAGATAGTTTGGTTATCTTTATCGAGTATCACCAAGCGGTAATTTATTAAACTGATGGCAGGATCGATGACGGATTGCGAAGGTTGACGCTTTTCTCGGTAGTCATACAGGTAACCGACGGAAGCGAAAGTCATATCGAAGGCTCCGTCACTCAAACGCGACATTTCTATTGACGAATTTAAGACTTGAAATAGTGGCGACGAAACCACGACAGGGTGCGCGGCGGCCGTTCGATTGACATGCGACAACTCGGAACTTTCAGTATAACGATTCATCACTTCATCGACTTCACGAAAAACCGTCGCTAACTCCGCATCAATCGCTGCATGGTTTTCGCCTGAGGACGCATCAAGCCAGTAACTCCACTCAATGTTCGTAGTCATCGCTTTAATCGCATGGCTATGCCAATCAGCCAACACATTTGTGGATACGACCGCTGCGGAAACGGCCAGCGCATTCAGGACACGTTTATAACTCATGGCTCCTTGTGTTCCTGAACGGGCCTAACAGCACTGCCAAATACCTCAACCTCTTTCAAAGCCAGAATACGACCACTCGGACCAGCAACCACAAGATACTGGGATTTCACGCCTTTGCCTTCTAACGAAATACGAATCTTTGGACGATAGGAAGCGATCTGAGCGACCTGATTAAACCCTCCAGAATGACCATCTGACACCCAGATAGAGATAGGAAAGCTTTCCTGGCCTTCACCATAAATCACGATCTCATCAAGCAAGTAAGTGTTACCCAAATCAACTTTCCATGAAGGTGCCCCTTTTGCCTCAGATCTATAGCCTCTCGACTGCCAGTCGCCATCGATCGCTTGACTTGGGGAATACAAATACGGCATCTGAGGACTAGCCATACTGCTTGCAGCAACAGTGCGCCCATAGGCCAGATTTTTTCGTGCTTGTTGATCTGGCGTCTGCCATGAGTATGCCGTTGGGATATACCCCGTACCATAAAACGACTGCATCCAAATGTAGTAAATCCCTAAACCAATGGCGAGAATCCCGGTTGCCAAAACATTGCGATGCTTCGATTCAGATCGGAACCAGAACAATGCAACACAAAAACAAAAGCTAGCGAGCGACAGCCAAAGGCCTACTTGCATACTTTGGCTAACGTAGCGCAATTGAACGGAATGGGCACCAGCAGGAATCATTGCCCCTAGATTATTGCCATTCACTTCAAGCGCCTGGGCGGTTTGGCCATTTACCGCCACTTCCCATCGATCATTAAAAGGTATGTTAGTAGCAAAAAGCACTTGCTGATGAGCGTTGACATCAAATATCAACTCGTTAAAAGACGCCTTCACAAGGTTTATTTTGTCTTTACCAGCAATGCCCTGCTCTGGTGTGACACGAATATTCTGATCAGCAAACACCGCCGCCTGACCAAAATCGCGCTCTCTCCCTAAAAATGCCCAAACGGCTTCTTTAACGGAAAAACTGCGAACATCGCGATAAAGCGTTGCCAACCTAGGCTCAATGAAACTTCGATCAAGTTGCTCCACCACGCTTTGTTGGCTCAAACCAAATCCAGGCGTAGCTTCTGTCACAAATTCATCATATTTATTTCGGTCCAGCTGCGAGAGAGTAGGCATCACCTTATTCTCTTCAACCCACGTTCCATAACGCATGGACAATGCTGTTTGCGAAAAAATACCCACAGCTAAACACGCCAAAACCATATTTCGTGCAGAGTGCGCCTTCGATATACACACTATCCACGCGCCCGCCAAAACAAGATTGAGAACACCAAGGTAGAACCAATAGTTGTGAACACTATTTGAAATATCATTTATTTTTTCAGGCACAAAGACATTGGAAACCGACAAATAGCTATCGGCAAATACATTCATGATCACAAATACGGCTAAAGGCATACCGACTAAAGCTGCTTTAGTGATGGTGGTTAACTTAGCTGTGTCAGGCAGCCTTGCAACTAACCAAACGGCAAGCAGTAAAAACGGGAAGATTAGCCATAACGAATACCGTCCGGGTACACGAAAGCTATCTGCCAAGGGAAAAAACTTCCAAACCCAGTAATGTAAAGGCGTTGCGTTACCCATTGTGATTAATAACGAGACGACTAAAAATGCGAATAGAAACCAAATTACTTTTGGCGCTTTTAGAATAATTGCAAAGAATGGAATAAGCATCAAAACCCACAAACTCAGGACCGACCCGCCAAATGCGCTCATCACATCCGCGCTCAAGGGTGCATAGAAACTTCTTAGAATACCGCCGATAGAGTCCTGATAGGCCAAAGACCAATCGTACGGATTCTCAGTTCTCATTGAGGCACTAGATAAAAATTCAAAATAAAATGGTATGGCATAAGGAGCCGCACACAGAGCACCTAAGGTCACTAACAAAAACAACCATACCCATTGTTTAAGCAGCGCAGAAATAGCAGGTACAACGTAATTTTTGTTAGGCAAACTCGCAATAAAAAACGGCGTAAACAGCGCAAGAAAACCGGCCGCGAGATAGCCCAAATATGTAACCTGTGGATGACCACCGGCCATCAGCAGATAAGACGACGCGACAACCCCTACCCCTACGACAAGCGACCGTGGACGCAAAAACGTAAGCAACACAAAGCACCCTAACGCCAAAAATGCCGTATGATTTTCCAACGAAGCGCCATACCTAAAATGATCTAGCATACGGAGATTAAAAACAGCGTAAACAGAAAGCAATAGTGCGACAAGCCCACCTACGCCAAGGTTACGCAGAGTGCAAAAAAATAATAGTGTCACCATGCCGATCGACACAAGTCGAAGCATGGTATTAACCGATAATGCGCTACCGTCCCAATAGCCAGGCATAACCCGTGCGATATGAGTAATAGGGTGAGAGGCCTGCCCTAACGTCATCGCCGCTGCACTCTGCCCCCCGGCAAAACCAGGTGCGTACAACGGAAAAGCGCCGTGTTCAATCGATTGATTCACTTCCATCTGAGCTTCAATTGGGTAATGCGTGTAATCTGCACCAATCGTTAGGTCAGAAAACGCGGGCACCAACCAATACAGAATTAAAAACGGCATCAACAGCGCTAGTAACGGTAAGCCACTATTCTTTAAGGTCATATCTGAGAGTTCTCTTCTTTATTTTTCTGAGTTAGACGCGGCGCAAACATTCACCGAAAGCTCAAGCATAAATGCGCAAGCGAACACATTCTAGAGCAAAGCCGCGCAAAGCTTTTGTAAAATATAATATATTTCATACGCCCCTCACATTTCGACCAACTAATACGAAGCGAATTTTACTCGCACTACGTCATTCAGCTATATTCCCGTGCGAGCCTATAATTCAAACTATCTCACGCCCACTTTACTAAAACCGAGCCGCTGAATGAGCAAGCCACACTCGACCGTCGAAATATCCATTGTGATTCCGCTTTATAACGAATCAGGAAATATCGCACGGTTAGCCGAAGAAATAGTAAAAGCGCTACCTCCCAAAGAGGTTGACTACGAATTATTGCTCGTCGACGACGGCAGCGTTGATGATACTTGGTCAGTCATTGAGGAAGCTTGTAATAGCACTCCTCATATCCAAGGTATTCGACTCTCGCGCAATTTTGGCCACCAAAATGCACTACTTGCAGGCCTTAGCAAAGCGCGCGGCAAAGCAGTCATTTCGATGGATGGCGATATGCAACATCCGCCCTCCTACCTTCCTGAGTTAATCGAGCTTTGGCGACAAGGTAATAAAGTCGTTTCCACTAAGCGAACGAGAACTGAACACTTGGGTAAATTTAAAACCAAAACGTCTGAGTGGTTTTATAAGGTTTTTTCATGGCTGTCAGGTGTGCAAATTGAAGAAGGGAGTTCAGACTTTCGACTGATCGACCGTCAAGTTCTTACCGAACTACTGCGTTTCAACGATGTTAACCCTTTCCTGCGCGGCGCTGTAAAATGGCTGGGTTTCGATAAACATACAGCATGCTTAGAGTATCAGGTTGGCCAGCGCCATGAAGGCGAATCAAGCTATAACCTAAAACGCATGCTCAACTTCGCTAACAGCGCGATTGTCTCGTTTTCCACCAAACCTCTGTTATTAGGGATTTGGCTCGGACTCGCGACTAGTGCCATCGCATTTACGGAACTCATTTATATTATCGTTCTCTGGAGTTTGGGTGAAACCGTACCGGGCTGGGCATCTACCGTGGGCATTATCGCCCTATTGTTTGGCGTGCTTTTTATCTTACTAGGGGTTATCGGCCTTTATTTGTCTCGCATTCATACTGCGCTACAACAACGCCCAAAATTTGTAATCGGAAATATTACTGAAGCTATTGAGCCTGTTGAGGGTTCGAAAACGAAACAACCTGAGGAGCTGACTTCATGAGCCAAGCAGTTTGGTTCCCAGCTTTAATCATTGTCTATGCCCTTGTCAGTGGCTATGGCCTGTACCTGTTAAAAGCGTCTCAAGAATTTCTTAGCTCAGGCTTCTTACTTGGCTGCCTGTTTTATGGCGGGGGCTTTGTGATCTGGATTTTCATCTTACGGCTATTCCCTCTTTCGATCGCATTTCCTACAGCAGCGGGCGCACTCATTATTGCGACACAAATTGCAGGTGTTTACTATTTAAAAGAGTCGTTAGCGCCGACCACGATCGCAGGCATTGTGTTTATCGCGATTGGTATCCTTTTGATTTATGCGAATACGGCTAAAAACCATGGATAAGATAGAACAGCAAAGAGAGCACTTCAATTCGGTAGCCGAACGTTATCGAACCGCACGTAAACACGAAAATCACTTACTCCTCAAATCACTTATTTGGGAGCAATTTCTTGGGCGCCACCCAGAACTAAAGAAAGATGGCCTTGTCGTTTTAGAGGCGATGTGTGGGTTTGCAGACGGTAAAAAAATCCTTGAGACGACGCTCAATATAACGACAAATTATGAGGGGTTTGATTACAGCGATGAAGTACTTGAAACGCTCAAAGAAGAACAACCGGATCTTAAAGTTTTTCATGCAGACGCGGGTGCAGTCGAACTAGAAAAAGATAAGTACGAAGTCATTATTTTGCTAGGGGGGCTACATCATGTTCCGCACATGGCAAAAGAAGTCGTGGCTCGACTCAGCCAGTCTATCAAACCTGGGGGCTACTTTATTAACCTTGAACCAACTAATGGTAACCCTCTGTTCAAAGCAGTCCGTGAAAGGATCTACGCTAAGAACAGTTTATTTGATGAGGAAACCGAGCGGGCCTTTGAGGTCAGCGAATTAATGGACTTTTTTGAAAGCAGCAATATGAAACCCGTCGATATCACCTACCCCGGGCTAAGTTCATATGTTCTTTACTACAACCCAGATGCCTTTCCTTCACTAAATCTAGGCGGACAAAAAATGGTGAGAAGCTTGTTTGCTCTCGACAAGCTCTTTCTGAGAAATACACTTGGGCGTTGGTTCTCATTTGCAACACTAAGCCTTTGGCAAAAGGCTGGTTAACAAGTATCAACGCGGTAGGCTTGCGACTAAGAGGGATTACTGACTATACTTTGCAACGCCAGTGAGCTTAACCGTCACGTTGGGTCACACTAGATCATTAATATAAATATAACATTGAGAAAAGGTGAAAGAGTATGGGTGAGCGATTAGCTCTTTGGTATCGAGAACAGGGTGAGTATGTAACAGGCGCATTGTTTGGTTTAGTCGCGCTAGACATTTTTATGTTTTTGGTACATTGCATCATTGAACGGACGACTGCTGGCTACAGCCTTACAACGCTAGTCATAACTCTTGGACTATTTTTCGTTGCCTATGTTGAACGGCTATATGGCGAGCAAGAGGCTGCGCACTAAACACCTCAAGCCAACAAGTTTGGCACTAAATAACACCTGAAAAAAGCAAGCACTCAAGCGCTTGCTTTTTTTTGCCCTCGATTCGCTTGACCCCAATCTTCGAGACATAAAAAATCATCTCCCCTATTTTTAATACTAGGCACAGGTAAAGCGCTTATCTGGTATTAAAATTGCAAATTCTTCAATCAAGCGTCAAAGAACGGTCATACATTGCCGTCGTAGATAATTGAAGAGAAGCCAAGTTATGCCACAAATTACCGCAGAACAAGCACTCCAAGTTCCCCAGCAACTAAAGCGTCAGGGAGCTCAAACCGGCCATCAACAAGAATCGGCCCCCTCTCAAGCGACGCCGAACAAAAAAAGTTTGGGCGATGATGCGGTCACGCTGAACGCACAAGAAAATACCAATACGTTAAAAAAATTACCCGTCGAAGATTTCAAACAGTCATTGGGCAGCGACAATAGCTATTTAAAAGAGACGCTCAAAGTAAAGCTCGCGGAATTTAATCTAAACTCGAATACACCGCTATCGATTAGCAAAGACACCTTCGGAAAGCTAGAAATAAAAGGGCCTCTGTTACAGGGCGACCTAGACCGAATCACCAAAGACCTGGAGCAAAGCCCTGCGTTTATGAATGCATTTGGACGAGTCAGTCAACACCAGCCAACATTAGATTACGTCGACAATGTCGTCAAAATCTCACAAGCCTATGGGGTGGGCAACACGCTTTTTAATTCGTTAGTCAGTGAGGACAGTCAATTTAATGGCTTAACAGATATCGCGCATCGCTATCAAACGATGCGCACGACTAGCCAGCAAGAAGCCCCACAGAACGCAGAGCCGATCGAACGCTTTCAGCTAGTGATCAATTAAAACGGATTTACACAAAAGCACTGATGTCGCCACAACCTTCTCTTAACACGACAGGCTCCTCGCCCGACAAGTCGATAACAGAAGTTGCATCAAAACCGCAGAATCCACCGTCAATAACAAGATCCAAATGATGTTCAAGCGAGGCGCGAATATCATACGGATCAGTCATCGGTGAATCTTCACCAGGAAGAATCAAAGAGGTACTCATTAGCGGGTGCTGCAATTCCTCGACAAGCGCCAGGGCAATCGCATTATCGGGAATTCTAATACCAATTTGCCTACGCTTAGGATGCATTAGTCTACGTGGCACTTCAGTCGTCGCCTGCAAAATAAACGTATAAGGCCCTGGCGTATGCGCCTTGATCTGGCGATATTGAGTATTATCCAGCTTTGAATAGGTAGCGATTTTGGATAAGTCGCGACAAACTAACGTGAAGTTGTGCTTGTCCGTTAACCGGCGAATTTGACGAATACGGTCGACCGCTGCTTTGTTTCCTAGGTCACAGCCCAACGCATAGGCTGAATCAGTAGGGTAAGCAATAACGCCGCCGCTTTCGACGATATCCACAGCTTGGCGAATTAATCTTGCCTGCGGGTTATCCGGGTGGATCTGAAAAAATTGACTCACGTTTCACGCACTCCTTTTTACCAATTATCCGCTCTTCGAGCCGCCCATGCAGTTCGGGGATGCAGGCGCTGCTTCAGCGTTAGAACTCCATTCCGTTGGCGTATGCAAATGCAACGCAACAGCATGTAAACCTTCGCTCATCATCGGAGTTAGTAGCCGATAGACTTGCTGATGACGCTTAACTTTTGGTAAACCCTCAAAGTCTTCACTAACTAGTACCAGTTTAAAGTGAGTTTCTGAGTTCGGAGGCACACTGTGCATATGACTTTCATTGATAACCTCCAAGTGAGCTAAGGCAAACGCCTCGGTCAGCATTGCTACGATATCGTTTCTGCGCTGCATATCAGCCCTCACTGTTCCCGCACCATAAAAATCGAGCATACTAAAGCGTAAATTCTCGGAAAGCGAGCATATTCTGATCAAGTCGACTGGCGCCGATAAAAGCCTGTCATAGGAACGATGACAACAAAAAAACCACAGACACTCACAATCTAAACTCAACTCACACGAAACTGCCGTAGAACCAATGAAATTAAAGTCGGAAAATCTGAAAAACCATCTACACTGAATTCAAAAGAATTTAAACAAAATTAATAACATAGCAAGCACTGAGTTGATGGTGCGCCGCGGTGTAGAATTCGGGGGTAATCAAGTTGAAAATTGCATTATTGGAAGACGAAGTAGAGCAAGCGCAAAACCTGAAAGATCTTTTGACTCAGAACCAGCACAGCTGTGACTGCTTCCATACAGGTAAGTCTTTTCTGTATTCAGTTCTGCACACAAGCTACGATCTTTTGATTCTAGACTGGCAACTTCCTGATATGGAAGGCACTGAAGTGCTGAAGCAAATCCGTTCAGAGTTGAACTGGCGGGTGCCAGTATTATTCTTAACCCAACGTGACAGCGAAGCCGATATTATTACGGCCCTGGAAGTGGGTGCTGATGACTATCTTGTCAAACCTGCTAGACCCGGAGAGTTAACCGCACGCGTCCATGCTTTAGGCCGCAGAACGAGCGGAGAAACTGAAGTACAAGAAGCATTGGAAGTCGGCCCCTACTCTATCGATATGAGTCGCCGAACGATTGTTTACCAAGGAAAGGAAGTTACTCTCACTGATAAGGATTTTGATCTGGCCGTCTTTATGTTTCAAAATATTGGTCGGCTGTTGTCGCGAGATTTTTTGTTGGAGCGTGTGTGGGGAATTTCCTCGGACATCAACACCCGAACCGTCGACACTCACGTCAGTAGGCTTCGCCGAAAACTAGACATTAAAGCCGAGAATGGATATCGGATAAAAACGATTTATCAGCATGGTTACCGACTCGAATCTATGGGTGACTAAGACACAAGACCTCACTTAAATAGGTCGCTTGAAAGAGTAATTGAATTAATGATGTATCTGCAGGCCGACCAAAATATCTATCACCGACTCATCAGAGTTATTGCGCTAGTGTGTCTGTTGTGCCAGTTTCCAGCCGCGATTGCGATCGACGACGGCATGTCAGACCCCGAGGCAGATTGGTTCTATACTTATCGCCCCTCTGACTCATTTCAAGAAATTGGTCAGCGGTTCCTTAACAACAAGTATCGCTGGCCAGACCTAGTACGCTATAACAAGATTGAAGACCCTGCGAGCTTGCAACCAGGCTCTATTATTAAAATCCCTATCGCATGGCTAAAGTTTCAGCCCCGTCCAGCCAAAACACTATCCGTCGATGGCAATGTATTAGTTAAGAAAGGTCAGCTAGCTAGATTTGAACTACTCAAATCGAATGCTCTCATCCATGTCGGGCACGAAATCATGAGTCGCAATGGCACAGCGCTAATCAAACTCGCGGACAACTCCATCATTCGGGTCGAACCAGAAACGCACATTGCCTTTAATCGTCTTTCGCACTTTGGTGATACCGGCATGGTAGACACCCGTATTCGACTTAAAAGAGGCGGTATCATCAATACGGTCGCGCCTTTGCTGAAGGGGTCGCGCTTTGAAATTAGAACACCCTCTGCGGTCGCCGCAGTGAGAGGAACTGAATTTCGAATACGCTCGAATGATGAAGGCACGCAGATTGAAGTAACGGAAGGAGTCGTCAGCTTTGGACATGCACACGGCCTCCAGACAATCCGTGCAGGTCAAGGCGCCAGCGTCTCGCCTCAGAGCGCCCTAATGGAAACACGGCGCTTATATGAACCTCCCTCACGAAATTTTGGATCGGGTAATATTAAAGACCTTCCCGTGACACTTAGCTGGGAACCGGTCCCCGGAGCGGCCAGCTATAAGTATGAACTTACCGCCACTGACGAAAGCGGACAAATGGTTCGTACCAAAGAAACTAACCAACCATCAGTAGAGCTTAATCACGTCAAATCGGGCAACTATCAAGTTGCAATGCGGGCAGTTGATGCAGAAGGGTTCGAAGGCCTAAATGACTCAGCAGCGATAGAAGTGGCGCTAGACGGGGACACACCAACTCTTCTGTTTCCTCCATCAGGCAGCGTCATTAATAGTGCTGACCTAAAGTTCGATTGGTCGATGGAGGACGAAGCGACGACAAAAAGTAAGCTTCAAGTATCGATAGATTCAAGCTTCAATGACTTGGTCATTGATCAGCAGTTCGCTGCCAGAAGTCAAAGCGATTTGCGCAACAAATTAGGGCCAGGCCTTTATCACTGGCGTGTCGTTGGACTGAGCGGCCAACACATAGAGTCTGCCAGTAAATCTCATCAAGTCTCGGTTAGAGGCTTGATGAAGCAAACCAAGATCCTAAGCGTAAACTACGTGAAAGAGCAGGTAGGCCTGTTCTGGAATTCCGTTCCAGAGGCAAATGGCTATATACTGCAGGTCTCTGACTCACCCAACTTCCTGTCTATTTTACGCGAAGAAAGCATTCAAAAGCCGAGCGCATTTTTGAAGCTCAGCCAAGGAAAGCAATACTATGCAAGGGTCAAAGGGATACCCAGCGATCTATATCAATCTGAGTTCGGACCCAGCGAGACACTATTTGTCCCCAAAGATTAATCAACTGAATAGCATTGAGCGCTTTTCACTCATTCACGGATTTAGATTCTAAAATACATGTCCAGAGACATTAACGACCCGCACCCCTATGAACAGCCGTTACTAACGCTGGCTCTTATTTTGGTTTGCGTGTTTCTAATTCAGACACAAGCAGCCAAGCGCCTTGATCTGATCGCTTATGATGCGGCCATACAAATGCTGCCGACACCACTGGAAGATAGCGTCGTTATTGTTGCCGTCGATGAAAAAAGTCTTAACGGTATTGGCCAATGGCCTTGGCGCCGGGCAATTCACGCGCAACTCATTGATAAACTCAGCCGCTACAACGCATCCCTTATTGCGTTCGACATTATTTTTTCCGAGCATGATACTGCGCATCCTGAAGATGATGAGATTCTCGCAGACTCCATTCGCTCAAGTGCAAATGTCATTTTGCCCATGCACATACACCCATTGAGCTATGGCTCTTCGATGTCCGAAATACTACCCATCCCGCCCTTGGTGAGTGCAGCAAAAAAGCTTGGGCACGTCCACGTTGAACTAGACGAAGACGGACTTGCGCGAGGAATCTATCTCAACTCTGGTATTGGCGATGACCACTGGCCTGCCCTTTCCATGGCAATGGCAATGGAAACCAACCCAATGATCCGCTATCAAAAACAAGCCGCAGACCAAGTCAAAGCACCGTACATATCAGTCAAAACTGAATATCGACTTATTCCGTTTGCTGGCCAACGGGGAAGCTACCCCTCATACAGCTATTTAGATGTCATGGCAGATAAAGTCCCGCCCGAAGTGTTTCGTGACAAAGTCGTGCTAATTGGCGCCAGTGCTGTTGGCCTAGGCGACATCATTCCAACCCCCATTACAACGCAGAATACGCCGATGTCAGGTGTAGAGTTTCACGCCAATGCCTATGCCTCTATCATGAATGACTCAGCAATTCGCAGTGTCGGACCGGTTTGGAGCTACCTCTTAACATTTGCGTTAATCATGATCCCTATTCTGATATTCCCCCGCCTGTCACCAACGTTGGTAATGCCGAGCACCGCCCTGCTAACATTACTGTGCGCCGGTTTTAGCTATCTGCTATTAAAAACCGATCACACATGGTTCGCTCCGATGAATGCAATTATTGGCATTTTGCTCGCGTACCCTTTGTGGAGCTGGCAGCGAATGCGGCACCTTAATCGTTTCTTTTCTCAAGAACTTGCGCGTCTTTCACAAGAACCCGATCTCGGCTTTAGACGCTTGGGCCAGCATAGTGTTGAAAAGATATTCCTTTCGCTACTAGCGCTGCTCAAGCCCAGCCATTATGTGTTAAAGCAAAACAATCAGACGCTTCATTGCTTGGGCCAAGAACTTTTCGATGAGCTGAAACCCGCAGACGATGACCAATGGCACCATGACGAACATACCAGCTCGTTGTTTATTAAGGATCGCAGCACTAGCTATCAGTTGTCACTGCGCTGGGAGCACTCTACGCAACGAAATCAAATTAAAAACTTTCTAGACAAGCTAGACCTCAAGCTGCAGCGCGACAACAACCCTAAGCGTTATTATGAGCAAATTAGTAATCGTATTGGTCAGGTCCATGAAGCGATCACATCGATGCAGGACATGCGGACCTTTATATCAAAAGGTTTTGAAGAAATGCCTGGTGCCGTCGTAGTAACCGACCCCGTTGGCCTGATTATCTATTGCAATAGTCGAGCAAATGAGTGGCTAAACGACACGGACTCGCCCCTCACCGGCCAAACAATTCATCATGTCTTCGCGCAAAATGTCGAAGAGTCTGAGTCGCTGCAACAACAAATTGTATCGGTATTGCTCGAAACCAAAGAGTGTGAGTTTGAAGCCCTCGTAAAAGAACGCGACACCTTAATTCACTGCATTCCTTTTGTCGTTGACGAGCACAGTGACGCTGGCATGATGATTAGCCTGTCAGATGTCACCGCAATTAGAGCTCAGCAACGAGAAAAAAACCAACTGATCGACTTTCTATCTCACGATGTACGGTCACCACTGGTGTCGCAGCTTGCATTACTGCATGGTCTGCGCAACGGTCGAGTCGAATGGCATGACAGACTAATTGACGACATCGAGGGACATGCTCAGCGTAGCCTCAATCTGTCTGAACAGTTCTTGCAGATCACTCGTGCAGAGCAAATCACAGAGGGTGAGTTTTATGAATTTGACTTGCTCAGCGCGGTCGAAAACGCGATCGATTCGGTTAACCATTTAGCGTGCGAAAAGAAAATAAGCATCCATTTAAATACGGAGCAAGAAGCTTGGTTAGAAGGCAACGCTGAACTAATGGAACGTGCCGTCATCAACCTGCTTAGTAACGCCATCAAATACAGTAATGACGACACTCGCATTGATATCGTCCTAAAACAAAATGAAGGCTGGGTATCATTGCAAGTCACAGACCAGGGTTTTGGCATTTCTGTCGAAGAGCTGCCCCATATATTTGACCGCTTCAGACGGCAACGTTCATCCGAAGTGTCAGGTGAAAAAGGAGCTGGCCTGGGCTTGAATTTTGTTAAGGTCGTGGTGGAAAAACACTTGGGTGAGTTAGCCGTTGACAGCCAGCTTGGACAAGGCACAACCTTTACCCTAATATTCCCTCTCTTAGCTAGCGCTTAAGCTAATATTTCTCGCCAAGTAAATAAAAGCGTTACGCTCATTAAACACCGATACGAAGGAAATCTCTTTTATGTCTAGCCGACTATTACAACTTGCTGTCATCGCATCATGTTTATCTTTAGCTGCCTGCACCGGCACACGTCCTAACTCATTGGGCAATGCAAATACAAACCTGCAATCATGCCCAGATAGCCCCAACTGTGTTTCAAGCGTAGATAACACTGAGGATGAAGAGCATTTTATAAAAGCCCTCGATGCAAGTAACCAAAGCGAGCCGATACTAAAAATCGCCAGCATTATCGAAGCAGATGGTGGAAACATTATTATCAAAACACCTACCTATATTTATGCCGAGTTCACGAGCGACCTGATGCACTTCGTCGACGACGTTGAGTTTTTGTTGATACCTCAAACAAACAAAATCGAGGTGCGATCAGCCTCTCGTTTAGGACGCAGCGATTTTGGCGTAAACCGAGATCGTATCGAATTAATTCGCTCTGCATTCCAGCGGTAAACGACAATGAATCAACCTACTCAGCAGAAGGTTCTATTTATCGGACTAGGGGTGATGGGCTTCCACATGGCCGCTCATCTATCAAAAAAATACGACACCTTCGTCTATAACCGAACACAGTCTAAAGCAGACGACTGGAATGCGGAGTTTGAGGGCACAACGTGTCCTGACTTAAGCGCCCTACCAGATAGCCTAGATTACATTCTAACCTGCATTGGGAATGATAATGACTTGAGAGACGTCTACCTCTCTGACAATGGCCTGATCCAACAGGCGACGCCTGGAACAATACTGATCGACCATACAACCGCATCCGCTGATGTCGCGAGAGAGATAGCAAGTGCCGCTAACGCCAGAGGCCTTAGCTTTATTGATGCCCCCGTGTCTGGTGGAGAGCAAGGCGCGATAAACGGACAATTAACTGTCATGTGTGGCGCTGACAAAGACGTCTTCAAGCAAGCTAGACCGGTGATGGACTGCTTTGCTAAAGCCGTTAGCTGCTTAGGACCAAATGGCGCCGGGCAGCTCACGAAAATGTGCAACCAGATTGCGATAGCAGGTCTTGTTCAAGGCTTATCAGAATCTATTCATTTTGCAGAGCAAGCTGGATTAGACCCCCAAAACGTTATTGACGTTATATCAAAAGGCGCTGCACAATCTTGGCAAATGGATAACCGACACAAAACCATGATCGCTGGCGAATTTAATCACGGTTTTGCGGTTGACTGGATGCGCAAAGACTTGGGCATCTGTTTAGATGAAGCCCGACGAAACGCCGCCAAGCTCCCTGTGACAGCGTTGGTCGACCAATTCTATGCTGACGTACAAGACATGGGCGGGCAACGCTGGGATACCTCAGGCCTTCTCGAAAGGTTGCGAAGTAAAAAGTCTTAATACGCGACTGCCTGCTTGAGCCCTAGCGCTCGCGATACAACCGAGGTGACGGCTCACTTAATGAAGCGCAATAAAAAACCAAATGAATGCGCTTGGCAAACATTTGGTTTTTGCTACGGTCTCTCACACGCACGCCCTTAAAGACGTGCCAAACGTGAACGCTACTTTTTCTTCTTTGGCGCCGCCTTCTTTCTTACCGTTTTTTTGGCTTCAGTGACGACCCATTTTCCATTCTGATGATAAGCTGACCAGCCCGTCGCTTTGCCTTTTTCTTCAGTCATCACATATTGCTCTTTCGTCTTTCGACTATAACGAACAATAGAATGGTTGCCCTTGTTATCCTTGGTCGGCGCATCAAACAAGAACGCATATTTTGGATCGATCTCATCTTTATGCGGTAACAACTCACTGATCAAGGGTGCACGCGTTTCACGGTTCTTCGGGAATTTACTTGCCGCCAAAAACAGCCCAGCTGCACCATCACGCAGAATATATGTATCCTCAACCTTTTCACAAGCTAACTCAGGCATCGGAACTGGATCCATTTTTGGCGGTGCAGGATCACCACTTCTCAGTAACTTACGTGTGTTTTTGCACTCTTCGTTCGTGCAACCGAAGTACTTACCAAAACGGCCAGTTTTCAGCTGCATCTCGGATTCGCACTTGTCGCATTCTAACAGAGGTCCGTCATAGCCTTTTATCTTGAACTCGCCCTTCTCAACTTCAAAGCCAGAACAATCAGGGTTATTGCCGCAAACATGAAGCTTGCGCCCTTCGTCGATTAAATAACTCTCCATCGACGTCGCACAAATCGAGCAACGATGCTTCTTACGCAGAAGTTTAGACTCGCCCTCGTCATCGTCAGCACTTGCGGCCTCATCACCCGGCGTTAAGTTTATCGTCGACTTGCAGCGCTCTTTTGGCGGCAAAGCGTAACCTGAACAGCCCAAGAAAACACCCGTACTCGCTGTACGAACCTGCATATTACGGCCGCACGTTGGGCAAGGAATATCTGTCTCAGTAGGGTCATTCGCGCGCATACCATCATTTGCCGCTTCTGCCTTATCTAGCTGTGTGACAAAGCCGCCATAAAATGTATCCAGCACGTCTTTCCAGTTCTTTTGCCCAGTTGCGACATCATCCAACTGCTCTTCCATTTGAGCCGTGAAACCGTAATCCATCAAATCATCAAATGACTCAACCAATCGGTCAGTAACGATATCTCCCATTTTCTCAGCATAGAAACGTCGGTTTTCTACTCTGGCATAACCACGGTCCTGAATCGTCGAAATAATGGCCGCGTAAGTCGATGGACGTCCGATACCACGTTTTTCCAACTCCTTAACCAATGCGGCTTCTGAAAAGCGCGGCGATGGCTTAGTGAAATGCTGTTTAGGGTCAAGTGCCTGCAGAGACAGCGCATCGCCGAGCTTAAAGTCCGGAAGCAACACATCATCATCTTTCTTGCTAGCGGTTGGGCTAACTTTCAAGAAACCATCAAATTTGACGACTCGGCCCCGTATTTTCAGCACATAGTCACTAGCACTCGCTTCGACTGACGAGCTCAAGAACTCCGCATCGCTCATTTGACAAGCAACGAAATTTCGCCAGATAAGGTCATAAAGCCTCTCAGCGTCTTTTTCTAGATTCTTGACACCAGAGGTCTGTATGGTCACATCTGACGGTCTAATCGCTTCGTGTGCTTCCTGAGCACCGTCCTTGCTGCTATATAGACGAGGATTCTCAGGCAAGTACTTAGCACCAAAATTATCGGCGATATAATCACGACAATTCGAAACGGCCTCGGCACTCAGGTTGGTCGAGTCGGTACGCATGTAAGTAATGTAGCCAGCCTCGTACAAGCGCTGCGCCAACATCATAGTTTTCTTAACACTAAATCCCATTCGCGTGCTCGCCGCTTGTTGCAGCGTAGACGTAATAAACGGTGCATTCGGACGAGACCGCGTGGGCTTATCGTCGCGCTTGCTAATTTTGTAGTCAGACGCTTTCAATGCAGCCAAATGCTGATTGGTGTCTGCTTCACTTAAGGGACGAAAATTAGTGCCATCTTTTTTTACCACTTGAAAACGGGAGACCTCGTTCGCTCCGCGCTTCAAGTCGGCAAAAACCTCCCAGTATTCTTCAGGAATAAACGCACGAATCTCTCGCTCACGATCTACGATAAGCCTAACCGCAACCGACTGCACTCTGCCTGCTGACAAACCACGTGCTACCTTTGCCCAAAGCAATGGCGACACCATAAAACCCACAACGCGATCTAAAAAGCGTCGCGCCTGCTGCGCATCAACACGTGACTGATCCAACACCGATGGCGACTTAAATGCATCCTGGATCGCTTTCTTCGTAATTTCATTAAACACCACGCGGCGGTAACGTGACTCGTCACCCCCAATCGCTTCTTTTAAATGCCAAGCAATCGCCTCTCCCTCTCTATCCAAATCCGTCGCGAGATAGATTTCGTCAGCATCTTTAGCGAGTTTTTTTAGCTCTGCGACGACTTTTTCTTTACCAGGCAAAATTTCATATTTGGCAGCCCACTTCTTCAAGGGGTTGATCCCCATACGTGCGATCAATTGTTCTTTAGATTTTTTCTTTTTGTGAATGATTTTATCTTCAGGGCTCAATTTACGCGTTACTGCCGCCTGCTTTGCTCGCTCAGCTGGCGTCGACGTGGAGCCGCCACCAGACGTTGGCAAATCTCGAATGTGGCCCACACTCGACTTCACGATGTAATCGGAACCAAGATACTTGTTAATAGTCTTGGCTTTAGCTGGTGATTCCACGATTACTAGGGACTTACCCATAACTCTCCATACTGACAGTTCAGTTAACAACGTAGGCAAAAAGATAATACTTGCGATGGCAAATAATGAGATGACCAAGGCAAAAGTGCTTGTTCAAAGCACAAATCAGGCGACATATATATTGATTTGTAGCGGGAGGGTCAAGTAAATGCAAAGTTTTTTCATTCTTAGAAGCAATTAATAAATTGCGCTTTAGGCGAATATCACTGTTTTTCAGAAAACAAATAACGTACTGAAATTACTTGCTAGACTATCTAATGAAGCAATAAAACCAACTTCTACTGGTCCAGTTTTTAAACCTGAAACAAACAACTATTATCATAGGCCGATATGTCAATCTCGCTAATCGCTGGCGTCATCATACTCCTCGTAATCTGCTCGCTCGTTGTTAGCTCAATCAGCTACAGCCGTCAAAAAGCTATTGCACAAAGGCGCAAAGAAATTGCGCGTTATAAACTGACGATAGAAGAATTAAGCGAATACAGAAACTTCCTATTAAAAGTAGACCCCGATTACGACATACTGACTCTCCTGCAAAAACAATTACTCCATGCGGTAGAACAAATACTAGATCGCGTTCCCGACGACCAACAAATGCAGCGACGCACAAATGTAGAAAACGCACTACTGCAACAAATCATGCAACAACAGCGCAATAAGCCGCTGGCCCAAGTAATGGAAAGCGACGAAGAACTATCTCAAGCCAAAAAGAATCTCTCGAGCATCGCCAAGCATCTCGACCTTTCACGAAACTCCGGCACGCTAAGCCCTGCGTCTCACCAAAATTTTACGGTACATATAAAGAACATCGGCTTACTTATTGACGTAGAAAGCCATCAACACCAAGCCCAACTATTTGCTGAGCAAGGAGACGTAGTCCTCTATCTGACACATTTGAAGCAGGCTCGTGATGCATTGCGCAAAGCACCGATAGAGTCTGAGGAGAAAAATCAACGCATCCGCCAGCTGACGGAAGTACTCAATGAAACAAAGCGCACCAATAAAATCACGCCACTTCCGCCACGAGATTCTGCGGATAGTGAACACAGCACCGAGGGCGAATCAAGTATCGAGGACCCTTCCTAACCCAATCGGTGTCGGACTGTTCTAAAGGAAAGACCTAAGTAAATTTCTCTAAGTCGACTGGCTGAAAAGCAAAAAAAGGGCCGAAACTTTCGCTTCAGCCCTTTTAGTCTTGCGACTACGTTACCTTACAAGCGTTCCCAAACTGTTGAGATGCCCTGCCCAAGGCCGATACACATGGTAGAAACACCATATTTTCCATCGTTCTCTTCGAGTACATTCAACAATGTTGTTGAGATACGTGCGCCAGAACACCCTAGTGGGTGACCCAATGCAATCGCACCGCCTTTCAAGTTAACTTTCTCGTCCGCAACATCCGTCAATTTAAGATCTTTCATGACAGGCAAAGATTGACCAGCGAAAGCTTCGTTAAGCTCCCAGTAATCGATGTCTTCAACTTTCAGACCCGCACGTTTAAGTGCTTTCTTAGTTGCTGGAACTGGACCGTATCCCATGATAGCCGGATCACAACCCGCCACTGCCATAGACACGATGCGAGCGCGAGGCGTCAAACCAAGTTCTTCCGCTTTCTCAGCCGACATCAACAACATTGCTGCTGCACCGTCAGTTAGCTGAGAAGACGTACCAGCTGTCACTGTACCGCCTTTCGGGTTAAATGCTGGACGCAATTTACCCAAAGACTCTTCAGTCGTTTCTGGACGAATGGTTTCATCGTTTTCGATCAGTACTTTAAAGCCATTCTCGTCGTGACCTTCAATTGGAACGATCTCGTTTTTGAATGTGCCATCAAGCGTTGCTTGGTGTGCTAGACGGTGAGAACGTGCGCCAAACGCATCTTGTTGCTCACGTGAAATACCATGCATTTTTGCAAGCATTTCAGCCGTCAAACCCATCATGTTAGACGCTTTTGCAGAATACTTAGATCCTGCTGGGTTGTGATCAAAACCTTCTGTCATCGGTACGTGACCCATGTGCTCAACACCACCAACAATAAACGCATCGCCATTGCCGGTCATGATTGCTTGCGCCGCAGTATGGATTGCTGACATAGCAGAACCACAAAGACGGTTAACAGTTTGAGCTGAAGAGGTATGAGGCAGTCGAGTCAACAACGTAATTTGACGTGCAACGTTAAAGCCCTGCTCTTTAGTTTGGTTTACACAACCCCAAATGACATCTTCAACATCATTAGGGTTCATTTTTTCATTTCGATCAAAAAGTGCTTCGATCAAAGCCGCCGATAGCGTCTCTGCACGTACATTGCGGAAACAGCCATTTTTGGCACGTCCCATAGGAGTACGTACCGCATCGATGACGACGACATCTTTTGGATTAAGACTCATAGATATTCTCCGTTCGATTCTGTTTCAGCAATTAGCCGAAAAACTTCTTGCCAGTTTTAGCCATTTCTCTCATACCTTCCGTTGGAACGTATAGAGCACCTAAATCAGCATACTTGTCTGCCATCTTGTTGAATTCTTCGATACCGATCGAATCGATATAACGAAGTGCACCACCACGGAATGGAGGGAAACCAATACCGAAGATAAGACCCATATCGGCTTCTGCCGCAGTCTCGACGATATTGTCTTCTAGACAACGAACAGTTTCGATGCACAATGGAATCATCATTCGTTCGATGATTTCTTCGTCCGTAAACTCTTTGCTGCCTTCAACAACAGGCTTCAACATTTCATAAACGCTAGCGTCTTTCACTTTCTTCTGCTTGCCTTTACGGTCAAGTTCGTAAGTGTAGAAGCCTTTGTCTGTTTTCTGACCATAACGGCCATCATCGAACATCACGTCAATCGCAGTACGGAAGTCATGTGACATACGATCAGGGAAGCCTTCAGCCATCACTTCACCAGCATGCTTACCGGTATCCATGCCAACTACGTCAAGTAGGTAAGCAGGACCCATCGGCCAACCGAACTTCTCCATTAGCTTGTCGACATGCTGGAAGTCAGCACCGTCACGCACTAGCGCACAGAAACCACCGAAGTATGGGAACAAGATGCGGTTGACTAAAAAGCCTGGGCAGTCGTTAACAACAACAGGTGTTTTACCCATTGCTTTCGCGTAGCCTACAGTTGTCGCAATCGTTTCTTCGCTCGTTTTCGCGCCACGAATGATCTCAACAAGAGGCATCATGTGTACGGGGTTGAAGAAATGCATGCCACAGAAGTTTTCTGGGCGTTTCAAGTTCTTCGCAAGAAGATCGATCGAAATGGTTGAAGTGTTTGAAGTAATCACTGTGTCTTCAGACACTTGATCTTCTACTTCACACAGTACGATATCTTTAACTTTAGGGTTCTCAACAACCGCTTCAACCACTAGGTCGACGTCACCGAAGTCGCCGTAGCTCAATGCTGGGTCGATTGCGTTCAGGATGTCAGCCATTTTGTCAGCTTTCATCTTGCCCTTGTTAACACGACTAGTCAGTAGTTTCTTCGCTTCGTTCAATCCAAGATCGATACCCGCTTGCGCGATATCTTTCATGATGATTGGCGTACCTTTAAGCGCCGACTGGTAAGCGATACCGCCACCCATGATGCCAGCACCAAGAACGGCTGCTTTCTTCACTTTAGTCGCTTTAGGCTCTAGCGCTTTTGCTTGAGCTTTCAATGCTTGATCATTCAAAAACAAACCAATCAAAGACGCTGAAACTGACGTTTTAGCCATCTTAGCGAAGCCTTTAGCTTCTACTTCAATTGCTTTGTCTCGAGACATACCCGAGTGCTTCTGCATCGCTTTAATCGCTTCAACAGGCGCTGGGTAGTTAGGACCCGCCTGGCCGGCAACGAAACCTTTAGCCGTTTCGAATACCATCATGCTTTCCATTGGGTTCAATTTCAGCTTGCTTGTTTTCTCTTCGCGAACTGATTTGTAATCCAACTTTCCAGCAATTGCTTGCTGGACCAAAGCAATCGCAGCAGCTTCTAATTTCTCAGGAGCAACCACAGCATCAACCGCACCAAATTTAAGTGCGTCTGGCGCTTTGTATTCTTTAGTGCCCGCAATCCATTCGATTGCATTGTCTGCACCGATCACACGTGGCAAACGAACCGTGCCACCAAAACCAGGGAAGATCCCTAGTTTAACTTCAGGCAAACCAACCTTAGCGACTGTCGACATAACACGGTAGTCGGTAGATAGGCACATCTCGAAACCACCACCCAACGCGATACCGTTGATTGCAGTTACAGTAGGAAATGGCAAATCTTCTATTGCACTAAAGACAGAGTTGGCTTTTAAATTGTTCGCAACAAGCTCTTCTTCAGGGCCCGCAAACAATTCAGTAAATTCTGTAATATCAGCGCCAACGATAAAGCAGTCTTTCGAGCTTGTGACGATAAGACCTTTGATGCCACTGGCACCTTTGAGGCTTTCTGCTGCCGCACCGAGTTCTTCTATTGTAAGTCGGTTAAATTTGTTAACTGACTCGCCTTCTAGATCAAAGTTAAGCTGCGCAATGCCGCCCTCAATCTCTTTAACCGTGATGGCTTTACCTTCGTAAATCATCAACTGCTCTCCAAGTTAATTGTCCGTGCTCATACTGTTGTCCGACACTTCAAGACTTCAGCATTAGCAGAGTAATTGTTCCCGTAAAAGTGACCGGGAGCTTCCGAAATTCATACGATCGTTTGAATCGCGAGGTGCGAACCATGGAAAAATTTTGCTCATTTGTCAATAAATATCGTGAACTAGTGCACTAAAAGTCCGTTCCAAAAAACACTGAAAAACAGATATATCTTTGTTTTTTAAAGATTTTGTTTACCTTCATTGATCCTCGGACAAATCAAGCCCATCCAATCACTTACAGCCAAAGAACCCAGGCACTGCGCAGTCATATATTCTTTTCTGCCAATTTGTATCTTATAGATTCACTACTACACTGAATTAAAGCGATTTTTTAACAAGAATCACCCGCACCCTTGAGTCAGCAAGAAACACCTTATTGAATAAACGGAGACTAATGAATGAGCCTTTTCCAATCTCTCGGAAACCACATCAGCAAAACAATCACAACGGTAGGGTTGAGCCTCGCCCTTGTATCAGGTTCGGCTCTAGCTGAAGAGAATCCAACGCTCGACAGTGCGTATCAGATTCTCGTTAACTCTTATTACTCGATCAACGGGTTTTACAACTTCAGTGCAAACCAAGCTGACAAACAACAAAGCGAGCTCATTCAAGAGTCGATGGACAACATCGACACACTTGTTGAAACTCTTGGAGAAGCGCTAGCGGAGTCACCGCAAGCGGAGGTCATTAACGACGCTAAAGAAAAATGGACGACTTACCGGAAAAAGCTGGAACAGAATGTAGACGAAGTAGAAAAAACTGGCTATCCGGACCTACGCCTTGCCGGAGATATGGCAAGCAGTAACATCGCGTTTAACGATGCGATCACTAACTTGTACGATATTATCACCGCTCAGAGCAATCCGTCTGAACTAACGCAAACCGCTTACGACGCATCTACAATGCTTGCATTGATGATGACAAAGTATTCTGCTCGCTCTACCTCAACAGTCAGCCAAGCATATTCTGGCGGTGGTACAGACATAACGATTGATGCTTTAGCCGTCCAATTTGAAGAAAAATTAGACAACCTAACTCTACTAACAAGCGAGAACCAAGAAGCCGTTCAGCTACTAGACTCAGCAAGAACGCAGTGGGACTTTATTAAAAGCTCCTACATCAATTACAACGAAAACCGAGTTAACTTCATCGTCAATCTGTACTCGAAGAAAATCATCAGCAACATTGTCGATGTCGTTAAAGGATAACCGCCACGGCTAACCCTGAAGACTCTGTCGGCCGCCTCTTAATTGAAGCAGCTACTCAGGCAGAGTCTTAGCTTTTCTACCAGCCCTTGAATATCGTCCTCAGTCCCTACTTCACGCCAAATAACGGCCACTCCCAGCGGGCTAAACACCAAGGCCTCAGCAGACTCGGGCCAAGCAGACAAAAGGCCAGCCGCCTCAACCCGCTGTCGTAAGGGGTCTAGCATATCCAACTCGTGAAGATTCGCATCAAAAGACAATCGAACGACTTTGAATCCTTTCAACGACGCACTTGCGCCGCCATCATTCCCCAATTCATAACTCACATATCCACGGTGATCATCCACCCAAGGGATCATCTGAGTCGCCATTGCTTTATCGATCAAACGAACACGGGCAGAACACTCCATAGCGCGTTTTCGCATCGCAGAAATACGCTTCTCGCGCGGAGAAGGCATTACCCATAACACCGAGCCCGCCATCGCAAGGGTCAGTAATATGGCGATAACAAAACCCATTATAGGCCCGCCTCTTCTTCTAGCTCCATCCAGCGTTCAATAGCCTCAGCCAATTCACTTTCAAGCTCTTGTAGACGCTTTCCTGCCGCCTCAACGTCAGCCTGATCACCGCTATAGAATGAAGCGTCGCTCATTCGCAAATTCAGATCAGCGAGCTCCTGCTCTAGCTGCTCAATTTTCCCTGGCAGCGCCTCCAATTCACGCTGGACCTTATAACTTAGCTTTTTCTTCGCGGATGACTGACTAGCAGCCGGCGCCAAGACGTCGCTGTTTTTTGGTTTAGCATCATCTGTTACTGCAGACGCTTCAGTGTCAATAGCTGGAGACCCTGTTTGAACCGCCGCATCGACGGAGCCAAATGTAGACTCATCCGCCAACACACCTCCGGTTTGGCGAACCCAATCCTGATAACCGCCAACATACTCGGAAATTCTTCCACCGCCCTCAAATACAATCGTACTTGTGACCACTTGGTCGAGAAAATCCCTATCGTGACTTGTTATCAGAAGTGTGCCATCAAAATCACTCAGTTTTTCTTCTAATAACTCCAGCGTCTCAACATCCAAATCATTGGTTGGCTCATCCATCACAATCAGATTCGCCGGACGCGCAAACAAACGCGCTAGCAACAGGCGATTTGTCTCGCCACCAGAAAGCGCTTTAACAGGCGAGCGAGCGCGCTCAGACGTAAAGAGAAAGTCATTTAAATAGCTCATCACATGGCGCTGCTTGCCGTTTAACTCAACAAACTCATGACCATCAGCCACATTGTCAAACACCGCCTGTTCCGGATCAAGACCCGCTCTAAGCTGATCAAAATAAGCCACTTCTAGTTTCGTGCCTAGCTTAAGAGTTCCCGCGTTTGGCGCCAATTGACCGAGCAAAAGGCGTAGCAATGTAGTTTTTCCAGCGCCATTGGCTCCGATCAAGCCAATACGGTCACCACGAAGAATACTTGTCGTAAAGCTCTTGACGATACTGCGGCCGTCATCAAACGCATAATCGATCGCTTCTGCCTCAACCACCAGCTTTCCTGACGGCGCCGCAGACGCGATACTCATGCTCGCTTTGCCCTGACGTTCTAGCCGTGCCTTGCGCTCATCACGCATTGACTTAAGCGCTCTAACACGACCTTCATTGCGCGTACGTCGAGCCTTAATCCCCTGACGAATCCAAACCTCTTCTTCAGACAAACGCTTATCAAATAGCTTGTTCTGGCGCGCTTCATCTTCTAGCTGCTTTTGTTTATCTGCCAGATAGTCTTCGTAACCGCCGCGGAAAGACGTCAAGTTACCACGGTCCAACTCAACAATGCCGGACGCAAGGGCTTTAACAAATGCTCTATCGTGACTCACAAATAACAGCGCGCCCCTGAATTCTTTCAACTGCTGCTCTAACCAACGGATAGTATTAATATCCAAATGGTTGGTCGGCTCATCAAGCAATAAGAGATCCGGCTCATTAATCAAAGCCTTTGCCAGCAATACTCGTCTACGCCACCCTCCCGATAAGGACTTCATCGTGGCATCTTCTTCGATACCAAAGCGCTTCAACATATGAGAAATTTTGCTTTGAAAAGACCAACCATCAACCCCTTCGATTTTATCTTGCAACACCTGCATTTCCGCTAACATATCGTCAGAAAAACCTGCATCGCCTTGGTTGACTAGGGCATGATAACGCTGCAACCACCCACCCATATCGCCCAAGCCTTCGGCAACGACGTCAAATGCCAAACGCTCATCCGCCGCGGGCATCATTTGTGGTAAAAAACCCATTTTGAGCGACTTATCAAAGACCACTTCTCCAGAGTCAGGCAAAGCGACCTTGGTCAGCAAACTCATTAACGAGGACTTCCCCTCGCCGTTGCGACCAAGAAGACAAATTTTGTCCCCGGGTTCAATAACAAAATCCACTTCATCCAACAAAGGTTTGTGGCCATAGGCTAGCGATACACGCTCTAAACGAATTAAACTCATAATGCTCGTTGACTAGTTAAAAAGACGCTGGCGAATCTCGCCAATTTTTGAGAGTGGACTATGCTTTATGAGGCTAGTACACAACTCGGCAGGAACGCGATAAGCGATCCATCAGGACAATTTGAGCATTATGCTATAAGTCTTGGTGCCACCCTAACCTTTTTGACGTTCCGGACTTTTTAGGAGCCTTACATTGACGGCAAAGCAACAAAACTCTACCGCAAATAGACCTGACCTCGATTGGAGCCAGGTGCGCGAGACCATCAACATGCTCACGCTTGCAGTTTCACAAATTGAATGCACGATGACAGACGGAGAGAAATCCGTCTCCGAGCTATCCGAGTCATTCACTTATATTGCCAGTAAACTGCAGGAAATCACGGAAAAAGCGAACGAAGACATTGCTAAAGACGCGTCATTGAAAGTTGATGCAGAAGACGTGCATTCTCGCGTTGTGAACGCGATCATCTCGTTCCAGTTTTATGACCGACTCTCCCAAAGACTCGATCACGTCAAACGAGATTTATTATGGCTAAGCGAGCTAGTCAGCAATCCAGAGGAGCTATATAACCCCTCTTCGTGGAAAAAATTGCAAGAAGACATCATGTCGAACTATACGATGGAAGAAGAGCGCTTAATGTTTCAGCACATCATGTCCGGCGCTAGCGTTCAGGAAGCGCTTGAAATTTATCATCATCACTTCGAAAAAAGTAAAGAGAAGGACGACAATACCAATGACGAGGTTGACCTCTTTTAGTCAACCAATCGTCTGTGCAGTTCAGGCCTCGAATGAACAAAGTATTGTCAGACTGTTTTCGGCCAAGAACAGACTGTCGCTCAATCAATCAGAACAAGTTCGTCTTTTAGACCAATGGTACCATTCGTTAGTGGAACCAAATTCTGACCAAAACAAACGCCATGCTCATTCTTACGATAAGTAGCGAGTGTGCGCAGGGGCTCCTTTCCTCGCTCACCTTCGCCATTAATCGTTGTCATCACACATCGACTGCAAGGTTTAACGACCGCAAACTCGATCGAACCGATACGGATACGACGCCAACCATCTTCTTCAAAGGCAGTTCGCCCAGCAAAAACAATATTGGGCCGAAAGCGAGACATCGGTACCGGCGCATCGAGACGGCTATTCAAGTCTGCTAGAGAGGCGGTATTGCAAAGAAGTACAGGAAACCCATCGGCAAAACTAACGCGACGATCGGCATTAAAATACTCACGATCAACTTGTCGAAAAGAGCTGTCCGGCATATACACAAGCCTAACAGGCTTTCCAATATAGTCACTCAGCACGCTATCCGCATCCCCAGACCTGACACCCAGCGCCGCGACACTATCGCCCCACACACTCACCTGCAAAGGTTCAGAGAACTCATTCACTCGATACGTTAAACACCCAAAGGAAGCATGATGCAGACTCAACTTGCCAGCCAGCAACTCGGCCGATATAAAGCTGAGGCAAGTATCAGAGCGCTGTGTAATAAACTGGCCATTGCCATCAACCAGCATAAAGCGTCGGTCCGAGGCAGGGCCAAACTCGTCGAAGGACAGCGACTCAACGTCAATTTCACCCAGTGACTTTACGGGATAATAGAGTAGAGACTTAATAGAAAAAGACATGAGATAGGCACCTAACCGCTTCGATCAGCAATGCTATCACAGAGATTTTATTGATTGTTAAGAATAGAGAAAAACGAAGAGTTAAGAAATTTGGAGCGGGAAACGAGATTCGAACTCGCGACCCCAACCTTGGCAAGGTTGTGCTCTACCAACTGAGCTATTCCCGCTTAATTTCTTTTGTGTTTTTACTTGCACTCCAAGTGAGGTCGACCACAAAACAACAGGACAAACCTCAAAAAACTTCAATTAAGTCAAAGACTAAGCTTAAATAAAAAGCCATCAACTTCGAAGTGGGGCGTATTATATGGAGTGACTTTTATGCTTGCAAGCATTAATTCCTGAAATAAATGCATTTTGCAGTCATTGCCGGCCTCAATGCTATAAAACCGGCAACGCTTCTCACTAAACGCTATTTTTTGTCATCCGGTAGGTCGTCAGTATCTCCGATATCGAAGTCTTCAAGATTAAACTCCTCATCGTCAAAATCGCTATCACTAATATCCAACGCCTCTTCGACCTCTTTATCGAGAGCTAGCTCATCTTCGTCAGCCGAGCTTTCGATTGCCTGTGCAATGTTAGCTGCCGCTTCTTCCTCATCCTCGACTACTGGAGCCTCTTCTGGCTCTTCCAAGGACTCTGCAATGTCATCAAGCCCATCTGACAAATCAATTTCTGGCTCTGGCTCTGGCTCTGGCTCTGGCTCTGGTTCTGGCTCTGGCTCTGGCTCTGGTTCTGGTTCTGGTTCTGGTTCTGGCTCTGGCTCGGGCTCTGGCTCCGGCTCCGGCTCTGGCTCTTCGACAAAGTCGAGTTCTTCACCAACGGCAGACTCTTCCTCCAACATATCTTCAACAGCCTCATCACTGAGAACCTCATCTTCATCCGTGTTCGCCGCTTTCTTTTTCTTCCAAAAAACAAAGCCACCTGCAGCCACGGCGATCAAACCGAGTGCGCCGCCGGCAATCGCGGCCCACATTATCCAGTTTGATTCTTCTTCGACCACTTCAGGCACCTCTTCAGGCGCTGGCAGCTGAATCGGCGACGCTTCAACCACTTCCTCGACTGGTTCAACCGGTGGTTCTTCATCCATGACCTCTTCAACCACGTCGCCGGCATCCTCTAAAGGATTGTCTGGCGTCAACTCGGGTTCCGCAGGTTCATTAATGGAAACGATTTTATTACCGTCTCCCATTGGAATTGGGTATTCAGCGTCAAAGCTCTGCGGTTGGAACTTGAACGGTTTGCCGTCAATATTCTTCCCCTTAACCTTTGCCGCAACCTGGTACAGACCATCGCCCTTGTCCGCTAGAATAGGCAAACGCCAGCGCGTCGCGTTTTTGTCTAAGGTCAATGCTTTGATTAGACTGCTACCGTCTGGCGCTTTAATTTTTGCGAATACGGATGTTTCGTCCAAATCCAGGTTATCAGTCAGCGGCGACACCAATAACTCATAACTGGCGTCGTCACCCTCACCTTTTACCGATAGCTCAAAATCAAAAGGCGACTGCAGGTTAACTAACTGCCGACTCTTACGCTTAAACGTCTTACCATCGACCAGTACAGTGACTTCGTACTGCCCCACCGACTTAAGTTTTGTAATGTCTCGTCTAAACACGCCATCTTCAGGAGGGCTATTCGGATCCGAAATCGTCTTTGTTCCCTCTTTCCCATCTTCGGTTTTAATACGAAGGTCAACATCCATCAACTTCAGAAAGTCTGGACTGGTAACAAGCGCTCCATCTTCGCTAAAGCTTGCGGCAACGCTCAACACATCGCCCGCAAAAAAGTTAGCAGGTAGCTTTTCAACGTTTAGTTGCAAGTTACTGACTACCGTTACTCGACTGTCGGGGAGCATATCAGTATTAATTTTCCATTCGCCTTCCAACGGACGACGCACGGTGATGAGGTCATAGCCTGCATCTTGATACCATTGAATGTCGTCACCATGTTCAGTCTGCGTGTGCTTTTGCTCATCGGGGCCTTGAATTTCAGTAGCGGCTTCGCCCTCGCCTCTAAATATTAGCGCGGTAAATTCTTCGATACTTGAGTCGATACTAAAGCCATTGCCCTCTATCGGAACCTGCTCAGTAGGAACCGCCTGATCAAGCGCTTGTAAAAATATACGCGTTAGATCATCCGACGTTTCAGCAACCGCAGCCTGACCTCCCGTTTGCACAGAAAGCTTGTCCATCAAAGACTCGTCAGCATTCTTAGAAAGGGCAACACTATGAATTTTTAAGCCTTTGTCTTTGAAACGCGAAACGATGTCAGTCAGCACTCGATCACGCTCGGAGGCATTTTTTGCAGGGTCTTTGTCGATATCCACCATTCCATCTGTCAGTAAAATGAAATGCGTGTTACCCGATTTATCTGACTTATAGAAATCATCGGATGACTTGTCTAACACCGCGCCAATGTTCGTAAACAGAGCGACAGAATTTATTTTGTCAGCAGCTTCTTTAGCCTTCGCTCTCCAAGCGTCATCCACGACACCTAGCGGAACGAGATTATTCACCCACTGACCAAAGGTCCAGACACCAACTCGCGCACCATCGGGAACCAGCTCGGTTAATAATTTTACAGCGGGAATACGCAGATTAGATGGGTCGTTTTTCTTCATACTGCCGGAGATGTCGATCAACAAACGCACATCGACATCGCTAGCCGTATTCTGCTTATCACTCGTCGCTGCATATAACTCAGCGCTCGCGATATAAGCACATAAAAAACAAATAGTTAGAACACTTTTCTTTGTGTATTGGAAAAACGAATACATAGATAAACCTGCTGAAATGACACCTTCTAATAGTAGACGCACCTTGCGCACTTAACTAATTTATAGCAGGTTTTACAATAACAACAACGAGGATTTAAATGCGTTTTATACGATTTGCTTAGTTAAACTTTGTTTTAACAGCAGTTTTTAGTTTTTATGCACTGCGAAGCAATCGAAAACGCGGCACTGAATTTCCATCAACGGTGACACTTTCAACAAACATTGCATGCGGCCTTACCCACAAACCAAACTCACCATACAGCGCTCGATAGACAATCATCGCCTCTTCAGTTTCACTGTGATGAGCCAAACCAATCACTTCGTAATGGGCTCCTTTGTAGTGTTCATAGACTCCTGGCTCAACCATCAAGCTCTCTCCATCCCAAGCAAACGACGCAACACCGACTCCAATAAAATGACAACAATCATCAGAGCAAAGGCATAAAGCATATAGGCCCCCGCTTCCAAGGCCTTCTCATGATGGCCAAGAATCCAGTCGTAGAAACCGACCAGATAAGCAGGCGCCAACCACATTTCATCATGCTCAATATTGATTGGGGTAAATAGCACCGCTGCCAGGACCGCCCTCAAAGAGCGTCGCGTGCGTCGCCACGTAATATTCCCAGTCATGCGCCAGAACACGATGACAATACCCACTGCCGCCAGCAAATAAACCAACCAAGCTATGACGTAACCACTTATTTCCAAAATAAACCCCTAGCTAACACGCGCTGAAAACCTCACAGGTTATCAATAATATATAAGTCCAAGTCTTCCTCATCGACCTCCGCTTCGGAGATCGCCTTTCCCCTCACAGAGACATGAGCAGCATGCACTGAGTATGGGTCACCGGACACCAGAGGGTGCCAATCGGGCAAACCCTGACCTTCATAAATAAGTCGATAGGCACACGTTGACGGCAAGTATGCAAATTCGCTTAAGTTCTCAGGCCGCAACGACACACAATCGGGAACATGCTTTAAACGCTCCTGATAAACGGAGCAACGACAAGCGTCCAAGTCCAAAAACTCACAAGCAACAGAGGTAAAACAAAGCTCGCCACTGTCCTCATCTTCTAGTTTATGCAGACAACATTTGCCACAGCCGTCACATAAAGACTCCCATTGTTGGGTATCCATTTCCTGCAATGAAAGGTGCGTCCAAAATTTCTCACTCATGACGGACGGCCTAACCGTGCAAAGAATCTTTAGGCGATGCCGGAACCAAGGCTGGGTCCACTCTGTCTAGGTCAGATTCGGCAGGAGGCATCTGCAAATAAAAACCCTGCTCCGCGATACTTGCCAGCACCCGAGACGCCTCAGCCCGCGCGAGGACCTTATCTTTCGTAAGCACCATATCCATCACATGGAGCGGCGTGCCGAGCATAGACACGAGCGCTTCAGGAAGCTCGTCTAGTTTCGCGCTGCGATCCATATAAACATACATCTCTTGCTTTCGAGAGCTCTTATAAATGGAACAAAACCGCTTGGCGTCTGATGTATATTCTTTCACTAAAAAAACCTCATTGAACTGCGCTAGCAAAACTATAAAATTATGGCGCCAATATTTCTAAAAATGGCTGTTCGAGATAAGTCGATCGCCAACCTCGGTACGCCAAGGGTAAATCTGGTTTTTGATCACGTTGCACATCCACCACGACCTGCTCCAACAGTTTTCGAGACCCTAATAACTGTTCAGCAATGCCCGTTTTCTCAGACACGCTTTTTACGACTTTCTTTAGCTTTCGAAAACTGTCCATCTCTAAGCCCTTCAAAGGCTTATCAACCAACTCTAGTGCCGACATATCAACATCCAGCGGCAACGCTAACTGCGCTAGTAAGGCGTCACCAAATTGTCGAACAGATTTGTGCCGAATACCCTTTAAGCGGTTCAGTTCAGACGTTGTTTGCGGTGCTTTTTCTGCAAAACTAATCAGCAATGCATCGCTAAACACCCAAGACTTTGGTAAGTCTTTAGACACTGCAATCTCATCGCGCCAACATACCAGCTGCTTTAAACGCGCTTGCTGACTAACCTCTAGGCTCCATGCACCCCGCAGCTTCAAATACGCTTTATCTGTATTTTCTTTTCCTAAACGAACCTGATCTATCAAGCTTTTGGTTTCGTCTAAACATGCGGCTAGCAAGCCGGCCTGTGTAAGCGCTTCATGCAGTTTCTCATACAGAGTCGTTAGATATTCCGTGTCTTTCACTGCATAGACTATCTGCGTATCACTCAACGGGCGCTGCAGCCAATCAGAACGTGTTTCCGATTTATCTAACTCTACATCCAACACACTTTTCACTAATGCCTGATAGCCTAGCGATGCGCCATAGCCCAAAAAGGCCGCTGCGATTTGCGTATCAAACACGTTCTCTGGGTACACACCAACAACATTGCGCAGCAATTCAACGTCTTCACTCATTGAATGCATTACCACTACCGTGTCCGGACTAGTCAATACTGGAGCAAACCGCTCCAGGTCATTGACGGCAAGCGGGTCGACCAACACCACCGACTCGTTGTCCGCAATCTGCAGCAAGCCAGGTTTGGCAAAATATGTATTGGTGCGTTCAAACTCAGTGTCCAGCGCAATAAAAGGCTTCTTCAACCAGTCATCGACCCTAGCAGAAAGTATTTCGCCCTCATTAACCCATTCAAAATCTGACATAACTCTATAAATTCTCTAACGGCTTTCGCCCTGAAAACGCATGACTCAACGTACCGCCATCCACAAACCCAAGCTCACCGCCCAACGGAATTCCATGTGCCAAACGAGTCAGCAAAATATCTTTTCCGCTCAATAGCTCCGCAATATAATGGGCGGTTGCCTCGCCTTCAACCGTGGGGTTAGTTGCTAAAATAACCTCCGTTACTTCGCCACCGCGCATTCGCTCTATGAATGCAGGAATACCTATCTGTTCCGGCCCTCTTCCATCTAGAGGCGACAAGCTTCCCCCCAACACAAAATAAGAGCCCTTAAAGTAGCGCGCCTGTTCGATTGCAATAACGTCGGAAGGCGACTCAACAATGCACAGCGAAGCCGGGTCTCGCTGCACGTCTCTGCAAATCCGACAAAGCGCTTCTTCAGTAAGATTTCGGCATCGTTCACAATGCCCCACCTCGACCGACGCGGTTTGAAGTGCCGCTGCCAGACGCTGAGCCCCTACTCGGTTTCGCTCCAACAAATGCATTGCCATTCGCTGCGCACTTTTATGCCCAACACCCGGTAGCACTCGCAAGGAATCAATCAGTTCATCTATTACAGGACCAAAACTCATAGCGATCTCATTTCTTGTTTACAGGACATACGACGAAAACACTTGAAAAAGCGCCTAAAAAGGCATTTTGAATCCCGGCGGCATCCCCATGCCAGACGCGAGCCCAGACATCGCATTTTTGTTAGTTTCTTCAATTCTTCGCACGGCATCATTGACTGCCGCCGCCAACAAATCTTCCAAAAGCTCTTTGTCTTCAGTCATCAATGACGAGTCGATATCAACTTTACGAACATCATGACGACCGTTCATGATCACCTTAACCATGCCAGCGCCCGACTCCCCCGTCACCTCGGCCTTCGCCATCTCTTCTTGTTGCTTCTGCATTTGTTCTTGAACTTTTTGGGCCTGCTTCATCAGATCGCCCATATTGCCGCCACCAAACATAACCTTTCTCCTAAACTAAATCGCCCAGCGCCTTAATGCTGCCATCCACAATGGATGCGTCAAAGGCCTCAATCAACTGCTTTACATTGGGGTCTCGCCCCGCCTCTTCTGTCGCTGCTTGCAACATTTCGCCCGCACGACGCTCGCGCCACATCATTGGCGTTTCCTGCCCAGCCAGCAGGCCATCAACAAACTTGAGCGGTTTTGAATTACCCAAGAAAGCCTGCATCGCCTCAACAATTCTCTTTTCATGATTTGAATTCAACAAACGATAATGGCCGGTTTCAACATATAAAATCGTCTCATCATCCAGCTCATCCAAAGACATATTAAACATCAAGTTTTGGGTCATGCCTGATACAGCAACCTGCATAGAACGAACCGGCCATGATTCATGTTCACTTGAAGCCGAGCCAACCGGAGCGTGCGATAAAGGTGAAGATACCGCCTCTTCGTCTACCTGCTTATCCAAATCAGGCGAGCCAGCGACCGAATCAGTACCAAACGGGTCATCCCGCTTTTTTTCGGCCGCAGGGGGCGCAACCACTGAGTCGACAATTGCCGCGCCACTGGCCTCGATATTCGCTTGCTCAACTGGCGCGATAGTATTGGGCATTTCAGGGTTTACTGACTGTTCG
>Ga0209184_1000262_pt1 | contig 66123 bp, 57 predicted proteins | sample EN8Hudsemesocosm_2_FD_184627 | JGI IMG/M metagenome (GOLD analysis project Ga0209184, IMG submission 184627) | Methane-oxidizing microbial communities from mesocosms in the Hudson Canyon - EN8C Hudson Canyon (SPAdes) (version 2) | ecosystem: Environmental > Aquatic > Marine > Cold seeps | place... | reverse complement strand
ATTTTGTGTACTTCTCTCGATCTAGTGGACCAGTTTTCATACCCATTTTGCTTAATATTGATGCCCAAATATAGTAATTTCGTTAAATAAAAAGGTACCGATTTCTGGGGTCACACTCGCGATTTTCTAGCGAATTGATAGGTAGTGCTAATAACCCTTTGTTTTCAGAGTGTTTTTGTTTCTTGAAGTAGGAGAGTCGTGCTAAATACGGTAAACAAATTATGGTCAACTATCATTACTCCCCCTCCATGCCTTATTCGAACATTAACGCGAGAATATAATTCTTCAACTATCAGTGAAACTAATAGTGTGGCATTAGAATAATTTATTGGTTTAATTATTGACGAGCGGATAGCATGTTTTCTGTGATGTTCAGTGCACATGTCTCAATTGATCACGCAATGATAGTTACAAAGGGTGATAGGTTTAAAATTAGTTGTTGAGGAGTAAGGTTATGGCCTATGCAAGTATAGGGCGTAAGCGAATTTATTATGAAACACGCGGGCAGGGTCAGCCGCTGTTATTGTTGATGGGATGGCAGGGCAATCGAACGTGGTGGCCGGAGTCTCTGCTTTCGCGCTTGGAAGAGCATTTTTTGCTGATTTTGATGGATCACCGCGGCACGGGGTCGTCAAAAGACCCATTAGGCCTTTACAGTATTAAAGATCTCGCAAAAGATGCCACGCTAGTATTAGATGATTTTGGTTTATCTTCAGCCGCAGTGTTGGGAGTGTCTATGGGGGGGATGGTCGCGCAAGCCATGGCAATTCATTATCCCTGTCGTGTGAATAAGCTGATCTTAACATCAAGCTCTGCCAAAATAGGACTGATTAGAGGTTTAAATAAAGAGCAGCAACAAGCCTGGTTGTCATATTTTCGTAAGCGTGATCGTGGTTTACAAGCTTTCATTTTGGACTTACTTTTTTCAAAAGATTGTAAAGGTGACGATAGTTATGCAATTAAGAATTTTGTTAATCGAACTAACAAGCAACCAACGCCAACGCGCACAATTATCAAGCAATTTATGGCGGTTCAGAAATTTGATAGCCGAAAAAAACTGAAGCACTTTCGTAAACCGACATTAGTGGTCAGCGGGGATAACGACATGATTATTGGTGCGCATCATTCCGAAGCCTTATGCGAGTTTATCCCTCATGCCAAGCTGCACTTAATTCAAGGAGGAACGCATGCCATGTTGGATGCTGAAGCTGAAGAACTGGCGCGGGTGTATCTTGAATTCTTAAGCAATGACACATTGATTGAAGGGTAGATTAGACGCTTAACAGTCAATAATACCGGTTTCTTGTAGGCTGAGCACTTTAATGTATCAGTGCATAATCATAGGTCTTGAAGAAGTTTACGCTTAAGCGAGTTTAATTTAAGTAGGAATACCTATCTTAGGAATACAAGGGTTTAGGAGTATTATGTTCAATATACGAATTGAAAGAATTGTTAAAAAGCACATCAATGATGTATTTGACATGCTGGCTGCGCATGAAGATTACGATCAATTTCCCGGTATAAATTCAGCACGTTTATTGGTGCTTGGGAGTGAAGAACGTAATGGTGAAGGCGCGTTAAGAGAGGTGGATTTGGGGGCGTTAGTATTTCAGGAGCGAATTACGCATTTTGTACGTCCATATCAAATAGATTATCGTATTGAGTCTTCTAAACCTTTACCTGTTCGTCATGACCTCGGAGAAATTAGACTGAGCGAAGAAGGTGAATTTACCCGAGTGGTTTGGGCCTCGAAAGGGCATATACAGGTTCCGCTATTAGGTAGTCTTTTGTTTGATAAATTATTTAACAAGCAAGGGGCGGCGGGCTTTCACTCTTTGCTCAAGTCGATCGAGCGTCGATAGACATGTTATTCCAACCTCCACGACTACTACGAAATAGACATCTTCAATCGATCCTAGCAAGCAGTAAACTGCGAAAGCCGAAGTTACTTAAAGCAGCTAAAGATATGTTGCAAGCAAGTAGAGAGGTGATATTACACGCGGGGGAGAACATACGTTTACATTGTATTGTTTCAGAATATGATCAGCATGGCTCAAATCAAAATCGCCCCTTGGTTGTTCTTCTACATGGCTGGGAAGGGAGCGCTGAGTCAAGTTATTTATTGTCTTCAGCAGCCTGTCTTTACAATAATGGTTACGATGTTTTACGGTTACATTTACGTGACCATGGCCCAAGTCATCACCTTAATTCTGAGCTATTTCACGGCGCACGAATTGACGAAGTCGTGGCAGCGGTAAAATCGATAAATGATTTATTTTCTCGAGAGTCTACTTATCTCGTCGGCTTTTCTCTTGGGGGGAACTTTGCTTTGCGAGTTGCAATGCGAGCTAAAAGCCATAATTTGAAATTGACGAAGGTGATTGCTATAAGCCCAGTTGTCGAGCCTATCAATACCATGACAGCGTTAGAAAAAGGTGCCGTTTTGTATCGTACCTATTTTATGCGTAAATGGAGAAAATCGTTGAAATTGAAACATCAAGCTTACCCAGAAAAAGTTGAGATTGAAGAGGTAAAAAGATCGCGAGATTTAATGGCCTTGACAGAAATGTTAGTTGAACAGCATACCGAGTTTAATCGTGTTGATGATTATTTTCATAGCTATGCGTTAACAGGAAGAGCGTTATCTGATATTGACGTGCCGACACTCATCATCACTTCTAAAGATGACCCCGTGATACCTAGTAATGATTTCGATGAGATTAAGCACTCGCCACAGGTAACCATCAGTATTCAAACTTATGGTGGTCACTGTGGCTTCATAAAAGACTATAAGCTTAATAGCTGGGTCAATGATGTCTTACTGCAACAGTTCGGTGCCCATTGACGCTGATAATAGAAAGGGAGCTTCGAGTTATGAATACTATTCCGGATGGATTGAAGTTATTGTCTTATATTACAGAGTGAAAAACTGTGAAAATAATATATGAAGAGAATAACGTTTTAGCCAGTTAGGCTATTTATTTTAGGGCAGGAATTAGAACTAAACGTTAAGTGTTCTAGTTTATTAAGTTATTGCATAGAAAAAAATCAGGTCGATTGATGTCATTTAAAAAGCCGAAAACCTGATCGATTGATGGCCGCTAATAGCACAGTTATGCCAACTTCTCTTGCTGCTAGCGGGTGGCCTTAGTGGCACGAGTTGAGGGAAATTTGTCGCCCAGCGACTTAAACCGTTCAGGCTATCAGAGTGTTACTCGCAAGACGTTTTGAGTGTGTATACTTAACTAAATTATTTTAAAAATATGTGAGATGAGTTTTCAATGGATAGTATTAAAGGTACATGCCGCTGTGGCCAGTTAAGTTATGTATTAAATAGCCCTCCTGTTTATGCTGCTTATTGTCACTGTACAGAATGTCGTCAACGTAATAGTTCTCCGTGTACTAGTTTCATCATGGCATTGAAAGGTAGTTTGACTGTGTCTGGTAAAAGCGACAAATACAGTGAGGCGAGTGGATCAGGCTCAACACTTGATCATCATCGTTGTATAAATTGTGGAACAGTAGTTTATATGCGCATAAACCGTCTTAATAATATTGTTGCCATTCCATCAGCCACGCTATTAGATGAGAAATATTTTCAGCCAGTAGAGCATCTTTGGGTGCAAAGTAAAGTGCCTTGGCTTGAAATCAAAGATGGTTTACCTCAACGAGCAGGTCCTCCTAGGTTTCCTGCTGGGTTCTTAGCTTAAGGTGGGGCTGATCAACCCGACGAAATAGGTAGTCGTCCATATAGCTACCGTTTCTATTGACGGATGCGTGGTGCTCAAGAGCTAGTTGATCACTAACATTAACGAGCTCTTTTTCCTCTAAACAAAAGCGTCGAGAGAAACCTTTTTCGAGATGGTGCTCAAGACTAAAGGTGCTAAGTAGCAATTTTCCGCCCGGACGAAGTAGCGACACCAACAGCGGCCAGTAGTTGGTCTCGGGTTTAAAGTGTGCGATTACAATGTTATTAAACGTACCGAGACTGGTGAGAGAGGAAGGCTGGTCCAAGTCTACTACACATGTAGCTACCTCCAAATGCAGTTCTTGAGCAAAGACGTCTAATCGTTCCAGTGCGACTTCAGAAATATCGATGGCCGTGACGGTGAACCCTTTTGTGGCGAGATATAACGCTGCAGCGCCATCACCACTGGCTACATCCAGCACAGTTCCTGGAAGCATTTGTTCATACCGTTCTTCAATAAAACCGGGCGTAGAGGGTTGAATCATGGGGCGTTTGCTGAAGCGTTTATTCCAGCGTTCTCGATTTTCTTTCACTGAAACGGGTCCTCGTCTATTTTGGGGGAGATTAAAAAATAATCTCATGATAGTCGGTGGGACGAGTATACATGCAAGTAATCTTGCTACTTCCTTTTTCTTTCCTGGAAAAGGTTATTTCCTATTATTGCTGTTGTTTTATTATCAACTTTGGCAATGATTTTAGGCTTAAGCTTCGAAAAACAGCTTTAAGTTATCACGCATTTCATCATTCAGGTAACAAGTCATAAACTTGCCATGACGCTCAACGGTGATGAGGTCAGCATTCACCAACTCTTTTATATGATGGGAAACCGTCGGAGCACCGCAATTTAATTTTTTAATAAAGTCAGTTAAACCGCATCCTGAATCTGAAGACTCAACTTGTTTGGAGCGTGCATCGAGAATTTCCAGATAAATTTTCAGTCGATTCGGGTTCGATAATGCTTTGAAGGCATTCGCTATTTTTTTGTGATCAATCACATTAACTCCCACTATTCGTTGTGAAGTACTGCTATTTTATTTTGATAGTTATGAAACTGTCGCACAATAATAGCAGATAAATTTAGTGAACCAAAATGAGTATTGCCATCAAAAACACTGTGGATTAGTTAAATTTTCTTACAAAAATCGCTACTTCCAATACTTTGATAGTTTGACATTTATCGAATTATAGTATAATTTCATAACTGTCGAAGTGTTTATTTATTAATCATTTTATCAAGCGCAATATTTTATGTTTAAACAGGGGGTAGGTATGAATAATTTTTCGGGGAGAACGGCTCTGGTAACTGGAGCTTCAAGTGGTATTGGAGAATCTTTTGCGCACCTCTTGGCAAAATCGGGAGCGAACTTGATTCTTGTAGCACGCAGGGAAGATCGATTAAATATTTTGTCAGAGACCCTCCGAGCTGATTTTAATGTTCAAGTTGAAGTCATTGCGAAAGACCTTGCTCTGCCACATGCGAGTGAGGAGTTATATCAGCAAACGAATGCACTGGGGCTTCAAGTCGATATTCTAGTAAATAATGCAGGTTTAGGTACTCATGGTGACTTCCTTGACCTGCCACTTGCTAAGCACCATCAAATGATTAACCTGAATATTATCGCGCTGAATGACCTTACCCATTTCTACGGGCAAGATATGGCTAAGCGTGGACAAGGGGATATTCTTCTGGTTGCGTCCATTGCTGGGTTTCTTCCGGTACCTAGGTTTTCTACTTATGCGGCAACGAAAAATTACGTTCTGGCGCTAGGAGAGGCGTTAGGGAACGAATTGAAAAGCAAAGGTGTGACCGTAACAACGCTTTGCCCAGGTGGTACTCTAACTGAATTTATGGACGTTGCTGGGCAACAGATTGACGGTGTTCGTTCCTTAGCCATGATGAGCAGTGATAAAGTCGCAAAAACAGGCCTAAATGCGCTAAGCCGAAAAAAGCGTGTGATCGTTCCCGGTTGGTTGTACAAAATTGGTATTTCGAGTTTGCGACTGTACCCTCGTAGACTACAGGCAATATTTGGGCAGCTAGTCACTGATTAATAATGGCCTTAAGTGAAGGTATGAAAATGTTACAGTCGGTACAGTTATAAATTTACTGAGTTGATGACTTAGAGAGTACGTTCTTTCAGGTATCGATAGTGCTTGATGCACTTTTTTGTTTTTACCGGATAACCTTAATGAAGATAATGAATCACATAATATTCCCAGTAGGAGCTTTGATTTTGGCTGTTTCACTTAGCGCATGCGTTAGTAATACAATAAATAACAAACTTGAGGCGTCTGCTCACTACAAAGATGGGGAGTTCATTAATAGTGAACCTTTTGAAAAACCAACCTTAGGTAAAACGCTGGCCATCGTAAAACGCTTTATATTTGAAGATAAAATCAATACTGAACCCAAGCAGCCTATTCCTGTATTGAAAATTGAAGCAAATCAGTTAAAAAATCGACTATCCCAGCAAACTGCCGTTTATCGCTTAGGCCATTCCACAATACTCATGGAGTTGAATGGACAAGTATGGCTGACAGACCCTGTCTTCTCAGAGCGAGCTTCGCCTGTGCAATGGGCCGGTCCAAAACGTTTTCATCCGACGCCTATTGATGTAGATGACCTACCAGACATTACGGGCATTATTATCTCTCATGACCACTATGACCACTTGGATAAAAACACGATTAAAAAAATTCACGCCAAAGTGGGTGGTTTTTATGTGCCTTTGGGTGTTGGGCAACATTTATTAGATTGGGGCGTACCAACAGATAAAATACATGAGTTTGACTGGTGGGAAGAAAAGCAAATTGGTGATATTTCTTTAGTGAATACACCAGCCAATCATTTCTCTGGCAGAGGCCTGACCGATACCAATAGTACCTTGTGGTCTTCTTGGGTCATTATAACACCTGAGCATCGTCTATTTTTCAGCGGTGATTCGGGTTATTTTTCTGGTTTTAAAGAAATTGGTAATAAATATGGTCCCTTTGATTTAACCATGATGGAGAATGGTGCCTACGACAATAGCTGGGAGTTTGTACATATGACGCCAGAGCAAACTTTGCAAGCGCATCGAGACTTAAAAGGAAAGGTCATGATGCCTATTCATAATGGCACCTTCGATTTAGCCTTTCATGAATGGACAGACCCATTTGAACGTATTAAAAAATTAGCCTTTGAAAACCAACAGACTTTAACGACACCACAAATTGGCGAGCGATGGTCATTAAATGAAGCCGCTCTACAAACTAGCTGGTGGAGAATATAGCCGTTGTTTATTAACAATTCTGTTCAAAGACGGTTTGTAAAGGAGCGGACAACCCGTCTTAAGTATGGCGTGGTGCACACCCCGACCAGCGTTTGTAGGCGTGGCTGAAGTTAGCGGCATCACTGTAGCCTAAACGTTCAGCGATTTCTTCCAGTGTCATGTGGGTATCGTTGAGATATTTATCTGACAAAATATAACGAAACTCATCCAAAATAGCCTGGTAGGACTGACTTTCTTCATTGAGTTTTCGGCGCAGGCTACGAGAACTTATGTTAAGACCTTGAGCGCATTCTTCCATGGTTACCCGATACAAAGGGGTACTTGAAAGGTAACGCTGTACTTTGTCGACAATACATTTATCAATATTTAGTTGTGGACGAGTTTGCTCTAGCTGCTCTTTGCATAACTGCATCGCCAAGACATTATGCTGCGGCAATTCGTAACTCAGGCAGGCTTTGGGGAACCGTAGTTCGGTGAACGCTTGATCAAAGTGAACCGGGCAGCCAAATAAGCGCGTATAGACGTCATCTGCGGCTGTTTTTTCCGAAGCAAAATGAATTTCTTCAACCGGGTTATCTTGCTGCAATAAGGTCTGTAGCAAAACAAAGGTGGCTGATACGTCTCGCTCGATCATAGGGTGTTCTAAATCGTCTAGCTTAGATTCCTGCTCTCGTGTTTTCGAGATGCGAATACCCGCCTGATGCGCTTCTTTGAAAAAACTGATGTTGTTATAGGTATAGGTGAAATCGACAAACTGTATACCCAGTTCGATTGCTTTTTCTACAGTTGGGCTACTGATCAGTGCTAGCCCCCAGATACCATAGGTGGCTAACTTAAGGTTGAAGCCAGCTTCAAGCATAATGCTTGGTTTCTCAGCGACGCGGAGTAAGTTCCGGTAGAAACAAAGTTCTTCTTTGGGTAATACCGTTGCTTTAGGGTCGTTCAAGCGAGCACTTTCAATCTGGGTGTTTTGCAAAAGCGCTTGTTTGGAATAGCCTTGTTGCTCCATCCACTTTAGGATCTCAAGTAATCCGATAATAGAATGACGGGAACTCATAAGGTTTGCCTGTTTATTATTTTTCCATGTCCGAAATTAACAAACATCTCATCCTTTTTCAACATGTCCTATGACTGCCTGAGGCGCTAGACTGTGATGACAAAATCGTTCAGGTCGTATCTATCGTAGTGGTTTTGGGTAGTCAGATTAGCCAATTTAAACAACTTCAACAATAAAGGATAGGCATTATGAGCACATTGAGTTTTGATTATGTCATCGTTGGTGCGGGTTCTGCGGGAAGCGTACTCGCTAATCGTTTATCTCAAGACCCAAATAATTCAGTGTTGGTTTTGGAGGCGGGCCCTCGTGATAAAAGCCCGATGATCAATATACCCGGTGCGTTTGCTTACTTTATGTATAGTAAAAAATATAACTGGCGTTATGAGTCTGAACCCGTTGCCGATATTCGAAATGGCCAAAGTTTGTTTTGTCCACGAGGTAAAACGCTTGGGGGAAGCAGTGCGGTGAATGCCATGGTTTATATTAGAGGTCACCGTTCAGATTATGACGCTTGGGAAGCCCAAGGTAACCTAGGTTGGGGTTTTGATCAGATGCTGCCTTATTTTAAAAAGTCGGAGACTAATGAACGGGGTGGTGATGCGTATCACGGCGATCAAGGTCCACTTTATGTGTCGAATACGCACAATATGTATCCTTTGAACGATCTGTTTTTAGAGGCGAGCAAACAAGCGGGTTACCCATTAACAGATGATTTCAATGGACCACAATTTGAAGGTTCGGGGTTTTACCAGTTTACCATTAAAGATGGTGAACGTTGTGGTGTCTCACGTGCCTATCTTAAACCCGCGATGAAACGTTGTAACTTGTTTGTCGAATGCGAAGCCTTTGTGGATCGCATTCTTTTTGATGGTAAAGCCGCTCAGGGGGTCGAGTTTACCCAGCAGGGTGAAAAACATGTCGTTAAGGCGCTTAAAGAAGTTATTTTATGTGGCGGATCGTTTAATTCGCCACAAACATTGATGCTTTCTGGTATTGGCGATAAGGAAGAGTTGCAGCAGCATGGTATCGAGGTTTTGCACGATCTGCCGGGTGTTGGGAAAAACCTACAAGAGCATGTTGATGCGTGTGTGCTGGTGAAGAGTAAAAAGAAAGACGGTTTTTCCACGAGCCCGGGTAGTTTACTTAAAATGCTGCCTGACACCCTTAAATACTTCACCTCGAAAAAAGGAAACCTGGCTAATTCTATTACACAAGCTGGAGGCTTTCTAAAATCGAGTCCTGAGGTCGAAGTGCCTGATATTCAACTGCATTTTGTGCCACTTTTGTTTGATGATTGTGGGCGCGATTTGGGCTTGTTATCAGGTCATGGCTATTCACTGCATGTGTGTGTCTTACGCCCTAAAAGTCGTGGCAAACTCAGTTTGAAGTCGGCTAATCCTAGAGAGCCTATTAAAATCGATTTTAACTTTTTCTCCGACCCCGACGATGCCAAAGTATTGGTTAACGGTATTCGTGTTGCGCGTAAGATATTGGCCAGTGCAGCTTTTGATGGGCACCGAGGCGAAGAGTTACACCCTGGAGTAAGCGTCGAGTCAGACGAAGCGTTATTACAAAAGTGCAAAGACCGCTTGGGTTTGGTTTATCACCCGGTCGGCACGTGTAAGATGGGGAGTGACCCAATGGCGGTGGTTGATAGCGAATTGAAAGTGCATGGCATTCATCAACTACGCATAGTAGACGGTTCAGTGATGCCAACGCTGATAAGTGGTAATACTAATGGGCCTATTATCGCTATGGCTGAGAAAGCGGCGGATATGATTCTTCGACCGGTCTTTGAAGAAGAACATACTAAATTTAAAGAAGCCGCCACGGTTGAATGAATTCAATATGGGAACGATTAGATAATGAGTAAAGCAAAAGTAGAAAAGCTTATTGGTAATAGTCCGCTTAAGCAGATTCCTAAAGACTATTATCCGAGCGGTTCGGAAAATTGGCTCTTGATCCCCGAAGGTGTCGACAAAGGGAAGAAGTTGTTCTATTACGACATTACCCTTGGTGAGCCCATAGAAGGTGAAGATACTCCCGTCGTCTGTTTTGTTCATGGTAACCCTGAATCATCATACACCTTTTCGCATACGCGAGATGAATTGATGACTCATTCGAATCGGCCATGTCGCATTATCGCCATGGATCATATTGGGTTTGGTTTATCTGATCAGGCCAGTTTTGAAATGGTTGATATGCATCATGCGCAAAACCTTTCTCAATTGATTGAACACCTGAACATTCACAATGTCACCTTGGTGATTCATGACTGGGGAGGGGCGATTGGGATTGGTGCATTTATCGATCAGGCTGAAAGAGTAAGCAATATCGTGTTGATGAATACCACTGTATTTCCCATTCCTCTTCAAGGTCTTAATTATACTCGTTTCCCTTTCAAATGTTTGAACTGGAATAGCTTTGGTTATCGCATTCCATGGCAACTATGGAAACATATTCCGCCTTTGGTGATGTTTTCAGGTGTTGGGCAACGCGCTTTTTTTCAACGTAGTGCAGACTTTATTTGGCGTTCGCTCAGAGGCAAATTAACTCAGGATGAGCGCCTCTACCGTGACATGTTTTCAACACGTATGAATGCGCTGAGTTCAAAGCGAAATGTGAAACAAACTAAAGTGTGGGGGCACGGCTATCGTTACCATGATGCAAACCAAGGTGTGCAGTGCAACCAGATGTTCTACAAAAATATTCAGAAAAATCTACCCATACGCTGGGGGCCAGAAGGGCAAAGCATTGGCGTAAGAGCATTTTTCGGTGAATGGGACCCTATTGCTAGACCTGAGGTACAAGAACAATGGTGCGAAGCCTTACCTCAATTAAAGGGGTATATTCAAACCTTTCCAGATGCGGGTCACTTTGTCGAAGAAAGTAAATTTAAAGAGATTGCAAAAGGTATTATGGACGTGGCTAAACTGCGATAATAAGCTTGCTCTTACTTTCTTATTGTCTGTGTTCTCACATAGAATAGAGGCAATAAAAAACTAGGGACGCATTCATAATGATTTGGACACCTGTCATTGCAACTGAGCGTCACTAGTGCCGATAGAATTGCTTTCTGTGAATTAAGGCCTGTTATAAGAAGGTGAGTTCAACAAAGAAATTTCTAATACCATCATTTACGATTTAGTTCGTATTTAAAAACTAAACAAAACTATGGGTACCGCGGTATTTGTGTGCTGGATAACAGCCTAAAATCCGAACATTTTTAGCAAAAAAGTCCAGTTCTTCCAAGGCATTCACCATGCTTTGCTGCTCAGGGTACCCTGCAAGGTCAATATGAAAATGACTGGCCTCCATCGTGCCGCCATCCATATAACTTTCAAGTTTAATCATGTTTACTCCGTTGGTAGCAAAACCGCCTAAGGCTTTATATAAGGCTGCCGGTATATTTCGTACCGTAAATATCAGACTCGTGATATAGGCTTGTTTGGGGTTATAGGCTTGTTCACGGGCATTTTTTGCCAACACAATGAAGCGTGTTGTATTTCCACTAACATCTTGAAAGTTATCTGCTACAACATTTAAACCGTAAAGTTCTGCCGCCAGCGTTGAAGCAATAGCGCCATGACTCGTATGCGAGTGGAGCGCTACCTTTTTAGCGGCTAAATCCTTAGCTGAAAGAGCAGTATCAACCGCCACTATCGGCGTAATGTTCAATGATTCTAAACGATGAAAACATTGAGCCAAGGCTTGCGGATGTGAAGCTACGGTTTCAATTTGTTCTAACTCAACCCCAGGTAAAGCCAGCAGGCAATGATTTACGGGCTCAAAATGCTCACCAACAATTTTTAAATGTGTTTTGGGTAATAAACGATAAATTTCTTCTACCCGACCTGCGGTAGAGTTTTCTAAAGGAATCATGGCGTACTCAGCGTTTTCCTCCTCAACCAATAACATCGCTGATTGAAAATCTTCACAAGCAAAGGCTTGGTGAGCAGGAAAAACAGTTTTACACGCTAGGTGTGAATAAGCGCCTTCTACTCCTTGATAAGCCACTTTTTGTTTATTTTGTTCTTGATGATGTTCAGCCACAACGCCTTTATTCCTTAATTTATCATGTATATTCAATGCCAATAGTGTACTTCATAATGGTCACTAATAAACTCAAGATTTTGACCTATACACCTACTTTATTATCCTTAATTATTGGCCCTATCACCGTGAGAAAAGGCGTAATAAATCATTCACCTGACACAGTAATCATGAAAATGCTTAATAAATTCATCCAAAACATTCACTAATTGGGTATGTTAGCCCGATAGAGTATGAAAGAATGTTGCATGAATTAATGGCCACTAAAGAGTGGAACGTCAAATATACTGGGTTAGTTACTTAAACAATGATAAACGTATGCATTTATTGCGGAAAGAATAAACCGGAGGCGCTTGAAGCATGTGAATCATGTTTTCGTTCGCCTAATTCACACATTGATGTCATACATTCCATAGTATTATGTTTCAGTGAAACGGAGCCCTATTTAAATTTTTTGAGTCTTGAAGAAATTGAAGAAATACGAGAAAAAATAATTGATGGTGCTTTAATAGACATAAAATCCGACGTCTTTAATAGAGCTGAAGAAGCTTACCGTGCTGTAAAATCAAATAGTGGGCCAAAGGTTATGCAGTATTTTGCCAATATATCATTGCCTATTACTGCAATTATTTTAATAACAATTTTGACAATTATCTTTATCTAAGGACAAAACTTAATTCAATTGATTGGTAATTGTTTTACTCAGTCCCTGGTGCTAGAGGTTTAAAGAGATATCTTTTGAATTGCACTAAATAGCAAGGGGTCATTATTGAATGTTAAAGGGAATCAGATTGAGTCTATCAATCGTTTACAAGCGAGTTCAGTTTCTATATCAAGCGGAAAGTAATTCTCAAACAGGCTGAAATGCTCTAAGTTGAAGAAATTGTTTGTTATTTGATCTATAGTTGTAGTATGTACCATTAGAAACCTATAAAGGGGGTACGTATGTTTTCCTCCCGGTTCACTAAAGAAAGAACGCGTATTGGTTGTTTGCTTGTTAAAAAAGGCTTAATCACCCAAGATCAACTTGATCAAACCGTTCAGTTATATGATCGACGTCCATTGGGTCAGGTTCTGATTGATAAGCAATTAATTACCCAAGAGCAACTGCGGCGCAGCTTGCGAAAGCAGTCGCTACTACGTGTATTTGCAGTCATTACTGCGATCTTATTATCTCCATTTCATTTGTCTCATGCGCAGAGTTCTCCTGCAGAAGAAAAAAAATCTGGTAAATCGGCATTGCATTTAGCAAAGGCTGAGACGTCAATCAATATCGATAGTATTCATAAACATGTAAAAAACCGTACTGAGTTGAAAGATCAAATTGATCAAAGCTTGGCGCCTGAGTGGGATCTATACGATGGCTTATTGCTTGATTATGCTAAAGCTGGTCAGTTGAAGGGGCAAGATGTGACGTTGGTGAATTTTAAAAAGCTGAAGGGGGATCCGCGCTTTCAAACCTTATTGAGGAATATTGCTGAATACCCACTTTATAAGCTTGAGACAATCGAACAAGAGCTGGCATTTTATATTAATGCATACAATATCTTGGCGATGGATATGGTTTCAAGAAACTGGCCAATTAAGCGTTTGAAGGATTTGGGGAATATGTTTTCTCCTGTATGGACCCATAAAGCAGGTGTGATCGGTGGGCACGAGGTCACCCTTCGAGAACTAGAGCATGCAATTTTAAGGAAAATGGGAGAACCGAGAGTGCATTTTGCGATTAACTGCGCCTCTATTAGTTGTCCAAATTTGCGACTAGAAGCTTATCGTTCGGAGCTTATTTATCAGCAATTGAATGACCAAACCAAACAATTTTTAAATGCCGAAAAAGGCGTTCATCAAAAAGGGAAAAAGACTTATATATCGAAAATCTTTAAATGGTTCAAAGAAGATTTTGATGTGATGGGGGGAGTTGAAACCTTTATATTGAAATATCGTCCTGATGTAAAAGGAACAATTAATAACGCTTCGTATCGTTTATACGACTGGAATGTGACAACAAAACTTTCTAGAACAGATATGCGACGACTTAAATCTTAAGCGGGTAGATAATTGGTAGTGAACAAACTTTTAGTTTTGCTCTTATCGTTATTATTTTATCTTCCACCGTAAGCGTATTTTATCCAATTTTTAGTGGTACTTATATTTTAACATAAGCGTTGACAGTGCTTTATGGAGGATGGCCTATTCAAAATGATCAGGCCTCGTTCTAGGCGATAAGGGGCTAGATCCTATAAAAGGTCTTGGAATTTTCGTGAAATGATTGTCATCACAATGGCTGCTAAACGTGCATAGATATCACTCATGTAGGCTTTGTTTGGCAGGCTGTCTTGTAATTTTTTCTGCACAGTTTCAAAGCGAGAATAACCTTCGCTTTGGTCTTCTTTAAGGCATTTCATCACATTTGCCATGATTTGTGAGTAATCATTTGAACCCATATCTTTCATAATATCCTGAGCATGCTGTTCTAGCTCATCGATGCTCATGACTTTTAGTTTAGAAACTAATTCAGATTCTTTGATTTTAATAATTTCGTGTGAGCTTAAAGTATTTTCTGACATTAACTTATCCTTCAGTGTTAAAGCTTAATAATGGATTGAAATTTGCCGGCATCATTAAAATTAATCGCAAAGCTGCCTTCAATACCATTATGAGTCGTGTATTTACTTAAAATGTTTGCAGGAAACTGAATGGACCGGCCATCTCGACTTTTTGCATGAACAAGGTTGGTTTCACCGCGATAGATTTTCATCCATTCGTCTCTTGTAATGAATATGTCGACAATAATTTGTTTCATGTGTTCAGTGATTTTGCTGTACTTATTGATGATTTATAAACCAGTAGTCTTGCCAGAAACGTAATACCTTTGCAGGATATTTTATTTTTCCTAAACTTCCATTATAGCGGCCTAATGCTCGGATCAAGTTACCTTTTTCTTTATCTATATAGTGTTTCAATATAGTGCAGCCATAACGAAGGTTTGTTTCGATGCTGGTTAAGTTGTCACCGGGCCGGCCAATTTCATTTTTCCAAAAGGGCATGACTTGCATTAAGCCTTGAGCACCAACACTTGATATGGCAAAACGCTTAAAAGCACTTTCGACATGAATTAGTGACATTACTAACTCAGGTTCTAAGCCCGCGCGTTTAGCTTCTGCATGAACGCGTTTTAATAACTCTAAGCGTTGTTCTGGGTCTTTAATGTAACGCTTCAAACGGCCTGACATGTCAACCAGCCAAACTTCTGCATCAAAACGGTCATAGAAACTGGAAGATTCATTGACCGTTTTAGTGAGTAGTGCTCGAAGCTCGGCATCGGGCACTTGCTTGGCTGTGGCTGTTCCAGCTAAAAGAAACAGCGTACAGAGAAGTAATGATAAAAATTGAGGCATAGCTTAGTTATACATACCCTAGTTTTTTGCAAACAAAGGCAATGCCATCTTCTAACGGAATGTCCTGATTCTCACTATCAGAACGACCTTTGTATTCTATTGTGCCATTCTTTAAGCCACGGTCATTAATCACTAAACGATGAGGAATGCCGGTTAACTCCATATCGGCAAACTTGAACCCAGGACTTTTATCTCTGTCATCCATGAAAACATCTATGCCAAGTTGTTTTAACTGCTTGTACAATTCTTCAGTTTTCTCAGCTACCAGTTCTGACTTATGCATTTTAAATGGTACAAGTGCTAGCTGGAAGGGGGCAATCGAGTCAGGCCAAATTATCCCTTTTTCATCGTAATTTTGTTCAATCGCTGAGGCAACGATGCGTGAAACACCAATGCCATAGCAGCCCATTTCCATAAAGGTTGCTTTGCCATTTTGGTTTAATACGGTTGCATTCATTGCTTCGCTGTATTTGTTACCTAACTTGAATATGTGGCCAACTTCAATACCGCGTTTAATTTCTAGCGTGCCTTTGCCATCGGGGCTGGCATCACCTTCAACGACATTTCTTAAATCAACCACTTCACCGAGCGCAACGTCGCGTTCCCAGTTTACATTCGAGAGATGGATGTCATCTTTGTTTGCCCCACAAACGAAGTTGGCGCTAAGTGCTGCGCTGCGATCAACATAACACGGAATGGTTAAACCGACTGGGCCTATCGAACCAACGTTAGCCCCAAGTTCTTTTTCTACTTGTTCTTCGCTAGCCATGACAAGCGGTGAAGCAACACCCGCAATTTTTTCAGCTTTAATTTCATTTAAACTATGATCACCACGCAGTACTAATGCAATTAATGGCTGTGAAGCTTCTTCATCGTCTTTTTCTCCAAGTACAATCAAGGTTTTGAGTACTTGCTCTGCATTCAATGATAAGAAATTTGAAACCTCTTCAATGCTTTTTTGGCCCGGCGTCGCGACTTCTTGCATATCGCCTGATGGCGCAGCGCGTTCACCTGTTGGTGCGAGCGCTTCGGCTAATTCGATATTCGCGGCATAATCACTTTCAGTACTGAAGGCAATATCGTCTTCGCCAGAGTCTGCTAAGACATGAAATTCATGTGATGCACTACCACCGATGCTACCTGAGTCTGCTTGTACGGCTCTAAAATTTAAGCCAATACGCTCAAAAATACGGCTATAGCTTGCGTACATCGTTTCGTAAACTTCATCTAAAGATGCTTGGTCGGCATGAAAGGAGTAAGCGTCCTTCATTAAAAACTCACGAGCACGCATCACACCAAAGCGAGGGCGACGCTCATCACGAAATTTAGTTTGAATCTGGTAGAAAGTAGTGGGTAGTTGTTTATAACTACTTAACTCGTTTCGAGCGAGGTCGGTGATGACCTCTTCATGCGTTGGGCCAAGGCAAAAATCACGCTGGTGGCGATCTTTAATGCGTAGTAATTCTCCACCATATTCTTGCCAACGGCCAGATTCTTCCCATAATTCTGCAGGCTGTACTACCGGCATGGATAGCTCCTGTGCACCGGCTTCATCCATTTCTTCTCGCACAATTGCTTCTACTTTTCGTAAAACTCTTAAACCCATTGGCATCCAGGTGTATAAACCTGATGCAAGTTTACGGATCAAACCTGCACGTAACATGAGTTGATGGCTGATTACCTCAGCATCTGCTGGAGTTTCTTTTTTAGTGGCAATTAAAAAGCGGCTGGCGCGCATAAGGCGGTAGTTTCCTGTTTAAACGTATAGAGTATTAAAAATTGAAGCTATTTTAAATCTCTAAGCGCTTGCCGTATAGTCCTTAACCAGAAAAAGAGTGTGAATCCGCTTCAATTGATCAAATAGGAAAAAAAATGGCTTTAAACGCTTCTAAAGTACAAGAATTAATTCGGGCTTGGGTACCGATGGCAGAAGATATTGATTTGCAGATAGAAGAGGTTAGGGAAGGGTATGCAAGAATTAGAATACCCTTTCAGGAAAAATCTATTCGGCCTGGCGGAACGGTGTCTGGGCCTATTATGATGACGGCAGGCGATACGGCAATGTATGCTGCAATTCTGGGTACCTTGGGCGAGGTGTCTATGGCTGTCACGAGCAATTTAAATATTAATTTTCTCCAACGGCCAGACCCTTGTGACTTGATAGCTGAGGGAACCATATTGAAGTTGGGTAAAAGGATCGCATTTTGTGAGGTTGGGGTACGTAGTGACGGTTCAGATGAATTGGTAGCGCATGTAACAGGAAGTTACTCATTACCACCAGTTTAAGCTAGCTGTACATTACCTATATTTTGGCGTGCTTAAATTTTAGGTTCGATGAGTTGAATGATTCCCAGAAATAACTTGCTGGTAGCTGAAACAATAATCGCTCTATCCGCCTCATAACCTGTCATCAGCCAGTTGGTGGCAGACTGCCGCATTGCGCCGATAAATGAAATCCCGATAATCTCCTGTTGTTGGCGGTCGATATTTAAATCAGGAAACGCGCGCTGTGTTAATGCGATTAACATTTGAGAAAAACCGTTGATGTAGCGTGAGTAAAACTCATTGATTTCTGGACTGATACCCTCTAGTTCTACCATACAAATACGTGCAATTTTAGGATTTTCTAGCATCAAAAAGTAGGCGTCTAAACCTGCAATAATCGCTGTTTCGGCATCACTCTTTTGGTATTCACTTGTAATGGCGTTGAATATTGCTTTACCTAAATTTGACATGCATTGCTCATAAACGGCGATTAGAAGGCTTTCTAAATTTCCGTAAGACTCATAAAAATATCGGTCTGTTAACTGGGCTTCTTTGCATAAGCTTCGCACCGTAGCGCTTCGGAATCCTGTCGTACCAAAAACGTTCAAACCAGCTTGAAGGAATTGCTCGCGCCGTTGCTTCTTACGGTCCTCAAGACTTAAACCCCCATAGGTTCGACCTGCTTTCTTTGCTTGAGAGGTTGGCTTACTGCTTGTCATATTAACCATGCCAGTTTTTTGAGTGTACATACTTGGTATTTCGCGCCATTTGATAGGTTTTGTTTGGAAAAGTAAAGGTTCATCAAGCAGAAAAAATAATTTGACGACAGCTGTAGTCAGATGTTAGTTTTATGTGATGTTGCTTGTCGTCAGAATGTTTGTGTATGGCTTGTGCATAAAGTGCTAGCATGAAATTACAGGTGCAAATGGTTCAGAACATAAGAAAAAGTCTAAATTTGAAAGAGTGGAGCGCAGTGTGAAAAAAGACTATGAAGTAATTATTATTGGTAGTGGTTTTGGCGGCCAGTTGGCGGCCCTGAATCTCGTAAAAGAGGGCGTTGAAGACTTTTTAATGTTAGAGCGACGTGATTTTATGGGCGGAACCTGGAGTCAAAACGTCTACCCTGGTGCCGCAGTCGATGTACCTTCTACTTTATATTCTTTGGCGAGTGAACCTTATGATTGGACGCAAATGTATGCAGAGCAAAATGAATTAAATGAATATACTGACTTTATTATCAATAAACATAACCTTCGCGAAAAAACAGCCACTGGTACGACAGTTACTGAGATTGAGTGGAATGAGTGTTTACGGCGTTGGCGTGTTGCTGTTGAAGGTGGAGAGGCCTATCTAGCCCAGTTTGTGATTAATGCTTCAGGCCCATTGAGTACACCTGTAATTCCTGACTTTAAAGGGCGTGATACTTTTAAGGGTAAATCTTTTCATAGTAACAATTGGGATAGTACTTACGACTACAAAGATAAACGTGTTGCTATTATTGGTAGTGGGGCAAGTGCCGCCCAGATTATTCCAGCCATTGCTGATGATGTAGCTCATCTGGATATTTTTCAAAGAACACCTCATTGGGTAATTCCCAGAAATGATTATATTTTTAAAAAATGGCAGCGTGTTATTTTACGAAAAAAATGGGTTTATAAAATTTTACGAGTACTGGTTTACTGGGCCTTGGAATATCGTGTAATCGGCTTTAAATACTCACAAGGTATGCTAAATTTCATTGGAAAACGTAATGCTCAAAAGTTAATTAAGAAGCATATAAAAGACCCTGAAATGCAAAAAAAGGTAACGCCTGATTTTGCTTTTGGTTGTAAACGCGTCATTTTATCCGATACCTTGTATGAAGCATATTGCCGAAATAACGTGAAATTGTTTGATAAGAATAACGGCATTAAAGAAATTACCGAGAACGGAATTATAACGAAAGATGGCGTAGAGCATGATTTGGATTTGATCGTCTACTCAACGGGTTATGATGCAACGGATGGCGTAATTTCTTACCCGGTAGTAGGCCGCGAAGGAAAGACATTAGCGGGAGCTTGGAAAGACTACCCCAGAGCTTATTTGGGAACAAGTGTGCCTAATTTTCCTAATTTATTCGTTGTAACGGGGCCAAACACCGGAATTGGTCACACTTCAGCTTTGTTCTTAATTGAATCGCAAATGAGCTATATCATGGCGTGTATCACTCAGCTAAAACACCGTAACAGTCATGTTATTGAAGTGAAAGAAAATGCAGAGCAGAAGTATACTGACCTTATTCATAGCGAAATGACTAAAACCGTTTGGCAAAATGGCGGATGTAATAGCTGGTATAAAAGTAAAAGCGGTAAAGTAATCGCGATGTTTCCCGGATTTAGTTTTACTTACCGGCGCTGGGCGAGAAACTTCAAGACAGTGGATCACTTGTTTGACGGTAAATAGGTACTTGTATGAATGATTTTAATCAAAAAATAGTTGTAATTACCGGTGCGGCTTCAGGGATGGGACGAGCTTACGCTTTAGCTTTTGCAAAAGAAGGAAGTCGCTTAGCTTTATGTGATTTTGATGAGCAAGGTTTGCAAGAAACGATTGAATTAGTCTCTAAGGTTACGCAAGAAAAAGTGTGTTTTAAAGTGTTCGATATTTCAGATGAGCAAGAAACTTTTGAGTTTGCTTCTCAAGTCAAAATCGAACTGGGTAATGCGCATGTTGTGATTAATAATGCGGGTATTGAAGGCAGTACGAAACCTGTTTGGGCTACGGATGCTAGTTACTTTAAGCGCGTTATGGCTGTAAATTATTTTGGAGTGGTGAATGGTACACGGGCATTTATACCGCAGCTGCAAGCAGAGAATCGTGGAGCGATTGTAAATGTATCCAGTATATTTGGTTTAGCGGGTACACCCAATCATGCTGATTATTGTGGTAGTAAGTTTGCTGTTCGAGGTTTTACTGAGTCGTTGATGGTTGAGTTGGCATCTACTGATATACAGGTTCACTTATTACACCCCGGCGGTATTAAAACCAATATAGCGCGCCAAGAAAGCAGTAAGGCATTTTCGGAGCATTTTCTCACGACCTCTGCGGATGATATAGCCCAGCATTTAATTACCAGCATTAAGAAAAATAAATTGCGAATTATTTATGGTAACAGTGCAATGAAAACTTGGTTGGGCACACGATTATTATCGTTAAAGTTGTTGAGAAAAATTATCTGGAATGAAATGAAAACGTCGATCGACCTTAAAGATTATTGATCATTAAGGCAGCAAAAAATAATTAAAATAGGATCACACTATGAAAAACTTAAATAACAAAGTTGCCGCAGTAACGGGAGCTGGCTCGGGTATCGGTCAGGCACTCGCGATTAACCTAGCAAAAAAAGGCTGCCATTTGGCTTTGTCTGATATCGATCAAAAGGGTTTGGCGACTACGCTCGAGCTTCTAAAACCCTATGAAGTAAAAATAACACACCAAAAATTAGATGTTTCCGATAAAAAGGCGATTTATAAATGGGCTGATAAGGTCGTTGAAGACCATGGAAAGGTTAATTTAATTTTTAATAATGCAGGTGTCGCATTATCCGGAACAGTTGATTCATTATCGTTGGAAGATTATGAATGGGTGATGAATATAAATTTCTGGGGTGTCGTTTATGGAACAAAAGCTTTCTTACCTTATTTGGAAAAATCAGGGGAAGGACATGTTGTTAATATTTCCAGTGTATTTGGTTTAACGTCGCAGCCATTAATGAGTGGTTATAATGCAAGTAAATTTGCCGTACGTGGATTTACCGAGTCGCTTCGTCAAGACTTGGAAATTACGCAATCTAATGTAAGTACGACGTGTATTCATCCTGGCGGTATCAAAACAAATATCGCTAAGTGCGCTCGAATGAATAGTAGCGTTGAAGCAATTACTGGAACGACTAGAGAAAAATCTCTCAAAGAATTTGAGCGAATGTTTATACATACAGCCGACAGCGCAGCAACTATGATAATTCAAGGGGTATGCAAAAATAAACGACGCGTATTGATTGGTTTTGATGCAAAATTATTTGATGGTATGGCGAGAGTGTTTCCGACAGGCTATCAATGGTTATTTACAAAAGCGGTTAAATGGCGAAGCCAATCTGCTCAAAATTCGTGAGTTGAATCTTGCCAAAGTAAACTCGTAGCTTTCACATGATCTGCCAAAAATTCTTCTGATTATTCTTATTGTTTTTTCGAATAGTTGAATCAAAGTTGACCCAAGTCAAGTTTGATTCAACTTCTCCTTCATAAGGGCTAAGCCTTTAAAAATCTTGCCTATGATTAGTGTGTCTTTTTCTTCTTGCTTTTTTATTAATAAGGTGGACGCCTATCATGACTAGACTTTGGAGCTCATAATGAAAAAAAATATGCCGGTAACGGATAATGAAGTTGTTATGACTGAGGGCCAGACTCTCGTGTCCAAGACCAATCTGAAGGGTTCAATTACTTATGTGAACCCTGATTTCATTTCGATCAGTGGTTATAGTGAAGAAGAGCTTATTGGTAAAAATCATAATGTAGTTCGTCATCCTGATATGCCGCCGGCCGCTTTTAAAGATTTATGGGATACGGTGAAGCAAGGTCGACCCTGGAACGGGATTGTTAAAAATAGATGTAAAAATGGTGATTTCTATTGGGTGAACGCTAGTGTGATTCCAATTACCCAAAATGGCCAAGAGGTTGAATACATGTCGGTTAGGTCAAAACCTACCGCAGAAATGGTAAGTAATGCCGAAGCCCTGTACAAAGAAATTAATGCTGGACGAAGTGTTTTAAAGCCTTCTTTTGAAGCACTAAAAGATATGTTTGGAAATTTATCAGTAAAGAAAAAGCTACTTTCTGTTTTTATTCTTATTGCGCTGATCTTTAGTTTTGGTGCTTTTGAAGGACTTAGAGGTTTAAACCATATTAATGATGACTGGGGTAATTACCAGTCTGGCGCGGCACAACGAGCTAAGTTATTACAGGAAATGAAGTCCCAATTAGGTTTTGGTGGTGCGATTCATAATTTCAAGAATTATGTATTGAGAGGCTCTGAGAAATATGTCGGTAGAACTGAGAATAATCTTCGCGCGCTTTCAGATGCTGTTGAAATATACCGTAACATACCTAGTGTGACAGAGCCTGAGTTGAACGCACTTCTGGATATCCAACGTGTGGCAAACTTATATGAAATAAATTTGCAGAAAATCCAGACTATGGTGGCGAGTGGAGATAGTGCTAAAGCAATTGATATGGCTGTAAAAATTAATGACTCACCTGCTATCGATGGCTTTTCTACGTTGGTGGAATCACAACGAACTCAAGCTGAGCGGCTCTCATCTGTTATTTCTGCAGGAATTTATTCAAGTAAAATAACCGTCACTATCGAGCGAATTATTTCTCTTGTTATATCTGTGTTATTAATCTTTATGTTTATTGTTAGGGTCATTCTTAAACCACTAGAGTTGCTTTCTTCATCCTTCAAAAATATTAATGAAGGTTTTTATCAGAATGAAATTAATATTTTACGTACTGATGAAATTGGTATGTTCATGCAAGGCGTCCATATTACTCAGACAAAAATGCGTTTTGAACTTGAAGATTCAGCGAGGTTAACTCGCGAAGCCACTCGTATTAAGAATGCTCTAGATGTTTGCCAGACAAATGTCATGGTAGCTGATAATGACTTGAATATTATCTATATGAATGAGTCTGTTCAGCGCATGTTCGATGAAACGGAACACGCTCTGAGAGATGATTTGCCAGATTTTGATGCATCGAAGTTGTTAGGTGGTAACGCAGATGTATTTCATAAAAATCCCGCCCATCAGCGTCAAATGCTGTCAGGTTTGAAAGATACTTTCGAAACAACGATTATTGTTGGTGGCCGAACATTTTCACTATTGGCGACACCTGTCTTTGATGAGTCAGAGAATAGGCTTGGTACAGCGATTGAATGGAACGACCGAACTGAAGAGCTTGCACGTATTTCTGAAGAACGTCGAATATCTGATAGCAATGCGCGAATGAAACAGGCGCTTGATAGTGTTTCTGCAAACGTTATGGTAGCTGATGCTGATTTGAATATCATTTATATGAACGAAGCTGTCAGATCAACCTTGCGTAATGCAGAGTCAGCTATTCGATCTGAGATAAGTCAGTTCTCAATGGATACCTTGATTGGTAGTAATATCGATATTTTCCATCAGAGACCTGTTCATCAAAGACAAATGCTTGAAAATTTAACCAACGAGTTGAAGGCAAGTATTGTAGTGGGGGGGCGCAATATGGACCTTGTTGTTAACCCGATTATTAATGATGACCAAAAGCGAATTGGAATGGTTGTTGAGTGGGCTGATATGACTGAAACGCTGGCTCTACTTGCTGAGGAACGTAAAATTTCAGATACCAATGCGCGTATGAAACAGGCTTTAGATACGGTGTCGGCGAATGTAATGGTTGCCGATGGGAATCGTGACATTATTTATATGAATAAAGCCGTTACAGATACGCTAACCAATGCGGAAAATGATATACGTAAAGATTTGAGCAATTTCAGGGTCAATAATTTGATTGGTAATAGCATTGATGTATTCCATAAAAAACCTGAACACCAAAAACAAATGCTAGCAAACTTATCGAGTGAATTATCTTCCAATATTATTGTGGGTGGAAGACATATGAACTTAGTGGTTAATCCGATTACAAATGATCAAAATGAACGGATAGGTACTGTGGTTGAATGGACTGATCGTACAAATGAAGTAGCGATTGAATTAGAGATCGACTCATTGGTTGAAGCGTCAGCTAATGGCGATTTGTCAAAACGTATTGACCCAATTGGTAAAACAGGTTTCTTCAAAAAATTGGCGGTAGGGTTAAATCAAACAGTAGAAAGCACAGACTCATTCCTGCGTGATATGGGGGTGGTGCTTTCGGCGATGTCAGATGGTGATCTCACCAAAGCCATTCATAAAGACTATAAAGGCTCCTTTGGTGAATTGAAACTTGATGTGAATACAACAATTAATAAATTGACGGATATTATTACCCGGATTAGAGATTCTTCAGGTTTGGTGCATTCTGCTTCTAATGAAATCTATCAAGGGAATGATGATTTAAGTCGGCGTACCGAAGCGCAAGCGAGTTCTCTAGAAGAAACGGCAGCGAGTATGGAAGAGATTACCAGTACGGTGAAAGAGAGCTCAACGAATGCTTCAGAAGCAAATGGAATGTCAACGAGCGCAAAGAAAAAAGCGGCAGAGGGAGGGCAGGTCGTTAAAGGTGCGATCGAAGCCATGGGAGAGATTCTGGAGTCGAGCAACAAAATTTATGACATTATTGGTGTGATTGATGAAATTGCATTTCAAACAAATCTTTTAGCCTTGAATGCTGCTGTAGAGGCCGCTAGAGCTGGTGAGCAAGGCCGTGGTTTTGCCGTTGTCGCGGGTGAAGTGAGAACCTTATCGCAACGATCTGCTGCCGCAGCTAAAGAAATTAAAGATCTGATTCGGGATAGTATGACAAAGGTTGAGTCCGGTTCAAAATTAGTAAATGAGTCTGGAGAAACTCTGGGAGAGATCGTGACAGCGATAGATGATGTGGCGAGTCGTGTTGAAGGTATTGCAAACTCAGCGGCCGAGCAGCATGCAGGGATAGGGCAAATTAATCAGGCGATTACTCAAATGGATGATATGACGCAGCAAAATGCAGCTTTGGTAGAAGAGGCCAGTGCTGCGAGTGAGGCGCTAAGTGAACAGGCGGGTATTTTAAATAACTTAGTAGGTTTCTTTTCTGTTGGCGGGATGGTTTCACAAGCAATCAATGAAACTTATAAACAACGGATTTTACGAGCAACTGTTACACCATTATCTTCTGGGCAAAATCTGATTAAAGCATCTGTTACTAAATATAATGGAGCAAAAAGAGACAATGATAGTGAATGGGAAGAATTTTAGGCTAATGTGATTTAAATTTTATTCATATGAAATCGCTAATATTTCACCTTAAGGTTTAAGTCAAAAGGGACTGAACAGTCGCTCGAGGTTCGCGGCGCGAATCTCAACAAGCGCCTATATTATCTTTAGTGTAGGGGCTTGTTGTTCATTCTTGATTTCTAGTTTTTGGCTTAAATAAGTGCTACTAGGTAAATGTGCTTTTTGTTACAGTACGTGCTGAAATAGAAAAATATCGGCGATTCAGCACCATCTTGGTCCATGTACCCAAATAACCATACTATAACGTCGACCCTTCGTAACGGGAGTAACTCGCTGAACCATTCTCAACTTTATCCATATAGACACTGGCAGGTTGTGCATCTTTGCCTGCAAGGTCTCGTAGAAATTTCATCTCCTCATTACTAAAAACAGGGTTAGCTTGAGTGACAAAATAGAATGGAGAATCATTGCTCGCTTCTTGGACATCTTTATTCGTAATAAACCGGTAGGGGGGGGCACTTACTTCACCTGTTTTTTGTATGAATTATTTGTACCGAATCGGTATATGGATTAGAAATAAATTTTTCTATAATTCACAATACTCTGTGAAATAGAGGTTGGATAAAAAAGACTTTTTTATAAACCTAGACTCAGGTATTACAAAAATATTATGGATATATTAGGTGGGTGTTTTTCTTCATAGCCACGATGTCTAATCGAGAGTGATCCTATATGCACTTAATAGTCGCAGAATATAATAATGAGTAGGTTAAATAGGCTATTTTTCAGAATAATAATCATTCCCCGCATAGAAAATTTAACCTTCACCGCTTTAACGATTTTAAAAAAATAGTCATTTTTTAGTAAGTGTTTCGATATTGATAGCTGAGAAATTTACACTTCAAAATTTTAAGCTAAACTTTAAGCTTATATATATATATTGTCTTGATTACCTAAACCAACAAGAGAACTGCATGACGAGAAAGCTCGCCTATATTGTTTTGTTATTGAATGCTTGTTTCTCATGCGTGGTTTTAGCACAAGCCTCTGATACTTATCAAGCGCGCGTTCATTCTCGAGCGCCGATTATTATTGATGTGAATACTGAAGATTCAATTAACCTTGGTTCAAAACTTGAGTATTTTGAAGAACCCGGTGGTGAACTTTCTCTAGCGGATGTTAGGCGCCTAGAAAAACATGCCTGGATGCGTAGTGATAGTGATACGCCTAATTTTGGGTATACCGATAGAAGCTATTGGTTTCGTTTTCGATTGAATAATAAGGTGTCGTGCTGCGGTGCATTAACTGAAGATAAGATTATTGCGGTTAAGTATGCTTTGCTTGATCATATTGAATTCTATGAAATTGTTGATGGTAACATTGTTAAAAGTACGGTCACGGGTGATATCTATCCATTTAATCAACGCCCGATACGGCATCGTGATTTTTTGTTTCCTATTTCTTTGAAATTTGATCAGCCTGTTGATGTTTATTTTAGAGTAAGAACGCAAGGCTCAACTCAATTTCCCATTTCGATATGGAATGCTCAGAAATTTGGTTTTGCTGATCAAGATGAGCAAGTCATGAAAGCCCTTTATTATGGGATGATCTTTGCGCTGGTGCTTTATAATTTATTCTTGTTTGTCTCAATTAAAGAGCGGCCTTACATTTATTATGTGGGGTTAATGGCTTCAGTTTTAATGTTGATGTCTGGAATGCATGGTTTCTTGTTTCAGTATGTTTTCCCTCAATCCCCTGTGTTCCATAAAATGAATATGCTTATTTCAGTGCCTAGTGCACTGCTTTTTGCATCGTTGTTTTCATCTTACTTTCTTCGTCTGGATAAGGTTGCTCCCAGATTAAATACCTTGATGAATGCTATGGCGGTTATTTTTCTATGTTGTATCGCAGGAGCCTTTATCTTGCCTTATGGTATTTCAACCAGAATTTCAGTATTTCTAGCGATTCCAGCAAGTTTTATCATTATGCTGTCGGGGCCTTATGCTTGGAGTAAGGGGCAAACAGCTGCAAGGTACTTTACCGTCGCATGGGTGTTCCTAATGTTGGGAGCGATTATCTCTGCGGCAAGTAAGTTTGGCATGTTACCTCGTAATGCTTTCACCGAAAATGCTGTGAATTGGGGGTCTGCGATTGAATCTATTTTATTAAGTTTTGCGCTAGCAGATCGTTTTAACACTGAGCGATTTGCAAAATTTAAAGCGCAAAAAAAGCAGCTTGAGGAGGCTGAGCAAAGAAAAACAGCCGAAACAAAGCTTTATTATCAGGCAACTCATCAAACGGTTGATGGTTTTCCCAATATTGTATTGTTGCAGCAATTGCTCCATAAGCTACTTCACTCTGAATCCCAACGTTTGCGACATTTTTCACTCGTATTTATCCATTTGAGCCGTATTCAAGAGATAAATAAGACTCTTGGTCATGCGAATGCCGATATTGTTTTGAGTATTTTTTCCAGGCGATTATCGAGTATTAATATTGATAAAGACGCCTCTTTAATGATTGAGCAGGTTGATGACACGACGCATTATTTTGCACATATTGAAGGTGTGATTTTTGCGCATATCCTTAAGTCGGGAGAGTTAAATAGCGCACTTCAAACCATCGCGAAAATTCGTAAAGAGTTAGCAGAACCAATAGAATTTAATGGGATGGAGCTAGATTTAGGTTTGTCTATCGGTATTGCTTCATACCCGACTCATGGGGCTGATATTGAAACGATTATTCGTCACGCGCGTGTAGCAATTGATAATGCAAATAGTTTAAACGACAATGTTGGCGTTTATTCACAAGAGGTAAATCCTTACAGTGCTCGGCGTTTAGTATTGATGGGAGAGCTTAAAAAAGCCATTGAAGCGAATGAATTAGCTTTGCATTATCAACCAATTATCTGTTGTGAAACGGGTGAAATGTTAGGGGCGGAAGCATTGTTGCGGTGGAATCATCCTACTTTGGGATTTGTACCGCCTGATGAGTTTGTTTTGGTGGCTGAGAAAACGGGTCTTATTAGATCGCTCACTTATTGGGTGTTAGATAATGCTTTGGCTGCCCAAGCAGGCTGGCCACTAGTAGGCAGGAAAAAAACAATCTCGGTGAATATTTCAGCCGTAAATCTTCATGAAAAAGATTTTGAAAGTAATTTATTAGCTTTGCTAGAAAAACACAAAGTACTACCGGAAGATCTCGTGCTGGAGTTGACAGAAACATCTGTCATGACTGATCCAGAAAATGCCATGACAGTATTGAAGAATCTAGCAGCGGGCGGTGTTAAAATCGGTATTGATGACTTTGGTACGGGTCATTCGTCCATGAGTTATATTCAACAGCTTCCTGTATACGAAATTAAAATTGATCGCTCATTTGTGATGGAAATGGACCAGGTGTCTGGTGACGAAATTATTGTAAAAACGACATTGAATTTGTCTCATGATCTTGGTTATAAGGTCGTTGCAGAGGGGATAGAAAACCAAAATGTTCTCGAAAGACTATGTGCGATGGGGTGTGATTTAGCTCAGGGTTACCATATCGCGAGACCGATGTCGCTTGAGGCATTAGTAAAGTGGATAAAAGAAAGAGGGTAGTTGGGTAACAATTATTGAATATAACGAGTCGGTAAATAGCTCATTTCCGCTATAGGTATGCGGAAGTGAGCTAATTATATGCTTACTTATTCGCGCCTTGGCCAAAATCAGTCGCACCAATCAAAACCGACATGTTGCCATGAGGGTGTTTGTTCTCATACATAAGCTGGTGAGATTCAGGTAACTCTTCATAGGTAAAAGTTTTGGACAAACAGGGGTCTACTTTTTCTTGGGTCACTAAGTCATTAATACCAATAGCTTGGTCGTCATTAGCGAAATGAGAACCTTGTAAACGTTTTTGACGCATCCAGTGGTAGCGAAGGTCAAGTGTTGCATTAAAGCCAGTAGTGCCGGCACAAACAACAACCATGCCGCCTGATTCGCAAACAAAAATCGAGGTAGGAATAGTCGTTTCGCCTGGGTGTTCAAATACGACATCAACGCCGCGTCGCTCTCCCAGAATTTCCCAAATAGCTTTACCGAAGTTACGCGCGCCTTTAGACCATTTAGCGTAAGCTGCTTCGTCCTTCCAGTGTGGCATCATGCCCCAATGATCAAAATCTTTACGGTTTAAACAGCCAATCGCCCCTAAGCTTTTACAGTATTCAAATTTGCTTTCATCTGACACAACAGCAATTGGTTTAGCGCCCATTGCTGCGGCGATTTGAATTGCCATGCAGCCTAAACCGCCTGCGCCACCCCAAATTAAAACTACATCATCCTTTTTGATTTGATTTGGTGCCCATGCCATAAGCATACGGTAGGCTGTAGCGCCGACCAGCATGTAACTCGCAGCTTCTTCCCAATTTAGGTGTTTTGGTTTAGGTAATACCTGGTGGTCTTGAACTTTGGTAAATTGTGCAAAGCTGCCGTAGTTGGTTTCGTAACCCCAAATTTTATAAGAAGGGTCATACATAGGGTCTTTCCCAGCTTGCTCCATTTTGCAATTCTTTTCCCAAGAACCACAATGAGCAACAACTTCATCACCTACTTTAACGTTAGTGACGTTTTTACCTATTTTATAGACGATGCCGGAAGCATCAGAGCCTCCAATATGAAACTCTTCTGGTTCACCTGCTTTGTTCCGTGCCCCAATAACGTTGACGGGAACGCCTAAACCCGCCCATACGTTGTTATAGTTGACGCCAGCGGCCATAACATAAACCAGAACTTCGTCATCTTTAATCGCTGGGGTGTTAACGACTTCTTTCTCAAACGCTTTCATTGGCTCGCCAAAGCGTTCAGGACGAATTAACCAACCGTGCATCTTAGCTGGAACTTCTCCAACAGGAGGCGCATCGCCAATTTCATATAGTTCGTGTGTCATGTGTCTTTCCTTAGTAATTAAAATTTTGTCGCGAGATTTTATTGTTGTTTTAGCAATTTTTTTATTAATTGTGTTGTTCAATTTAGGTTCGATAAAAAATTAGCAATAATCTGCTTATAACGTAGTTCTTTTTGTTCTAAAGTGCCAGTGCACAATTGTGCATCTTTAGCATGGTGCTCAAAAATGGCCATGCCAAATTCGCCATAGGCATGCTTAACCCACTTATGTAAAAAGTAACTTTCTTGTTGGTTTAGTCTATTCTGGCATACTTTTTCTTGAGTTTGCTCAAGAATAAATTGGCAAAATTCATCAATACCTTTACGTTTCGTGGCACTCGTTAAGAAAATGTTTTTCTTTTTGGCTTCTTGATGGTCCACATAAATACTAGCCAGTTTTAAACTGGATTTTAGCAAGTGTAAACTCTTTTTGGCTAAAGCATCTTCATCGCATTTATTTATAATAAATGTGTCAGGGACTTCCATGATGCCCGCTTTCATGAACTGTACTTGGTCGCCCGCTAAGGGTTGCATAACCAAGCAAGTATGGTCACTTAAGCGCTGGACTTCAATTTCACTTTGCCCGATTCCTACAGTCTCGATAATAATTACATCAAAGAGCTTTCGGAGCAAGCGAGTAACATGAAATGTGCGTTTACTCATGCCGCCTAAATCTAGTTGAGAGGCTTGAGACCGGAAAAATAGTCGATTATCTTTTACGGGAAAAATGACACGGGTGCGGTCACCTAGCAGTGCGCCCCCTGAGTTGTGGCTTGATGGGTCAATCGCCAATACAGCAATCGAAATATCAGTATTATTTTTTAAAAGGGATAAGCACGCTTCGCCAACCAGACTTGATTTACCTGCACCGGGGGTGCCGGTAATACCTAAGACTAGGGCTTGTTTATTAAACTTGCCTGGGTGGTGGTTAAGGTAAGAAATAATTTGGTGGCGCGCTATAAGATTGTCAGTGGTGTTGCGCTCAAAAATAGATATCAAACGCGCAATCGGCCACTTCTCATGCGCTTGCGCTTTCGATAACAATTCTTCGAGATCTTTAGGTAGCGCTTCATTCAATTTTGAAAGAAGCACTTCCTGTTCATCGCTCTGACTGGCGATCTGCTTACTGAGATTTTTGGGCATTAATGACATCCATGATTTCATTCATTACAGCCATTAAGTCAAAGTCTTTTGGGGTAAAAATACGTTTTATACCCTTTTGCTGTAGTGCTTGGAAGTCTGGTGCGGGAATAATTCCGCCTAAAATGACAGGGATAGATTCTTTTGCACCATTGCTTTCAAGTTCTTCAAACAGCTGATCAATAATTTCGTTGTGTGAACCAGATAATAATGAAATACCGATGACATCGACGTTTTCTTCTAATGCCGACTGAACAATGTCGGAAGCGCTTAAACGAATACCGAAATAAATGACATCAAAGCCTGCGTGGCGCGCAGCAACCGCAATCATTTCAGCGCCGTTGGAATGGCCGTCAAGACCCGGCTTTCCTACTACCATTCTAGGGCGGTAACCATGAGTCTCAATGAATTGCTCTATCTTTTTACGCACTTCAGCAAGCGTTTCAGATTCGATCGATAGTGATTGTCCTTCAACACCAGTAGGTGGGCGGTATTCACCAAAGGCTTCTCGTAAGGTATCTGACCATTCGCCTGTTGTAACGCGCGCCTTGGCGCATTCTATAGAGGCTTTCATCATGTTTGTGCCAGACTTCGCGGCTTCGGCTAACTTTTTAAGTGAAGCTTCTGCGCGAGCTGGGTCACGATTTGCGCGTGTTTGATTTAAGGCGTCAATAGTTTTTTGAGCGGCTTCAGCATCGACTGAAAAAATACCGCCATCACTGTCACTGACAAGAGGTGATTCAATTCCATCAGTCCATTTGTTTTTGCCGACAACGATCTGCTCACCTTTAATGAGCTTACTCATGCGTGCGCCTTGTGAGGCAACGAGTGAGGACTTCATATAGCCGGTTTTGATCGCTTCAACACCGCCACCCATTTCAATAATCTTATTTATTTCGGCAAAAGCCTGTTCTTTTAATTCTTTAACCTTTGACTCAATGACGAGTGAACCCTCGAATATATCAGGATATTCAAGCAAGTCTGTTTCATAAGCCAGAACTTGTTGTAAACGTAAAGACCATTGCTGATCCCAAGGACGTGGCAGTGATAATGCTTCGTTCCAAGCTGGGAGTTGTAGTGCACGACAACGCGCATTACGACTAAGTGTGACACCTAAAGTTTCAATCAGAATTCGCCAAGCATTATTCTCAGGTTGTTCTTCGGTTAATCCAAGTGAGTTTACCTGTATTCCGTATCGGAATCGGCGGTATTTAGCATTCTTAACACCATAACGCTCCGAGGTGATTTCATCCCACATTTCGCCAAATGCACGCATTTTGCAGGTTTCTTCAATGAATCGCATACCCGCATTTACGAAGTAAGAGATACGGCCAACACAGCGTTCAAATTCTTCTTCATTAAAGCAGTCACGCTCTTTAATTGCGTCAAGTATCGTAATGGCAGTTGTTAAAGCGAAAGCGAGTTCTTGAACGGGGGTCGCACCGGCTTCTTGTAAGTGGTACGAACAAATATTTGAAGCATTCCAAGAAGGAATATTATGCAAGCAGTATTCGTACATATCTACAATGATACGAATAGAATCTTCGGGAGGAAATATGTAGGTGCCCCGCGCTAAATATTCTTTGATTAAATCGTTTTGCGTCGTACCTTTTAATTTGCTGATATCAACACCGCGTTCTTCTGCCATCGCCACATAAAGTGACAATAACCACATTGAAGTACCGTTGATGGTCATGGAGGTATTCATTTCATCGAGAGGAATGTTGTCGAAAAGCACAAGCATGTCGTCGAGCGAGTTGATTGGCACACCCACTTTACCAATTTCAGGCTTCGCAATGTCATGGTCTGAACTGTAGCCACACTGAGTGGGTAGATCCATAGCGATGCTGAGCCCTGTTTGACCTTTGGCTAAGTTATTACGATAAAGCTCATTCGATGCCCAAACATTGGTATGTCCTGCATAGGTACGAAAAATCCAAGGGCGATCTTGGCCAACTTTACCTTCTTTATCATAAATATGGTGTGCTTTTTTATCGTCGCTCATTCGTGTTACTCCAAATAACTAAATACGCTAGATTTATGCTGCATTCTCAAGCAATGAACGAGCGATAACTTTAAGGGCTAATGTTTCTTCAGCACCTTCAAATATTGACAGTACGCGCGCGTCAATCCAGTAACGGCTAACCGCAGACTCTTCAGCGTAGCCCATGCCTCCATGTATCTGCATCGCTTCGCGCGTTAACCATTCAGATGATTTACAGGCAAAAAGTTTAACAAGACTGGCTTCCATTTGACCTTTGCCTTCATCCATTAATCGGCCCACGGCATAAGTGAATTGACGTGAAGCGGTCATTAATGTTGCCATTCGAGCGAGCTTAACCAGCGTTAATTGGTAGTTACCAAGCGGCTCCCCAAATACTTTTCGTTCTTTCGAGTAACTAATTGCTTTTTCGTAAGCGGCTTGCATGACACCGTTTGCACGTGCTGCAGTTTGGATACGCCCGCCTGAGAAGCCAGCCATGGTGTAATAGAAACCTTTACCTAATCCCGCTTCACCACCTAATAAATGGCTGTCTGGGACAAAAACATTATCGAAGAATACATCGAATGAGTGCATGCCGCGATAACCGATGGTTGGGATTGCTTTGCCTGAAATTGTACCGCCACTTTCTAGTTCATGACTGAATTCATGGCCGTCTGTGGAAGGCTTTTCAACCAAGAACATACTTAAACCTTTATGACCTAGTCCAGGTTCTGGGTTCGTTCTGGCAAGTGTTAATAATACGCCAGCTTTTCCGCCAAAGGTACACCATGTTTTAGCCCCATTAAGCACCCAGCCTCCTTCTACTTTCTCTGCTTTTAATTTCATGCCAGCAACATCCGAACCAAAGTCTGGTTCAGTAATCGCTACGGCACAGAATGGTTTCGCCCAGGCTAATTTAGGTAACCAATGTTGCTTTTGCTCCTCTGTTCCGCCCGCTAAAAGCGCACGAGAGAGAATTTCTGGGCGGGTGATTAAACTGCCAGCTGCAGCAAGTGAACCGCGTGAAAGTTCTTCCGTTACAACGATCATACCCACGTTGTCTTCTTTGCCGTCGGCAAGGAGACCATCGTATTTTTCAGGGATTGATAAACCGAAACAGCCCATTTCGACGAGAGGGTTAAGAATTTCATCAGGAATCATTAAATCGTCGCGATGAATATGTTCGGCTTTTGGCATAACAACGTCTGTGGCAAAGCGCTGAAAAGACTCGCGCATAATTTGCTTGTCTTCATCAAGTTGAGCGTCAACGGTATGCCCATCTTGTCCAAGCATAGACTTGCCTAGTTCAACAAGTTTGGCTGTCTGTTGGTGCTCTTGGCAGAAATTTTGGGTTGCTTGGGAATCAAATGCAGCGGAAAGCTGTTCAGCAGATAAACCATACTCATTACGGCGAGAAGATAAGCGACCTTGCGTGTTGTGGACTACTTCAGCACAAAACATTAGTGCAAGCTGCTCTTCTAGTTCACCGCTTGCCGTTGTATTGTCGGCAAAATCGCAAAAAACGCGTGCTGCAGCTAATTCAGCAGAAGAATATGCTAACTCGTAAGAAACAAGTTGATAGCTATCTAATTTACTGCCAGAAAGTCGGCCAGACTCATTAATACATAAACTTTTGATATGGCTGAGAGCGGTATCAATTGCACCTTGTGCCTGAGAAACAACTAAACGAGCTTGCGAGATAAGATCTGAAGAATTTTGAGACAAAGCGGTCTCTCCTGGCGAATTTAAGCGCTGAGTTAAATGATTAATATAAGTTTTATTTGTAATTAATTGGCCATGTTATAGGAAAGTAATACCTAAAAAAAGAGACTTGACGGTATGTTGATCTGTATTGGTGCGCAGTAGGGAGCCTATGCATCAATTTAAGCTGGGGAAACAGTTATGTTTATTAAGTTGGTAATGGCTTATTAGACTTTTTTTACTGAGAAACTATACTTAGATTCACTTGTGTCTTGTTTGAAAAACGTACAGATATGTTTTCGTGTGAAGTATTTTCTATAAATCATATTTTGAGAAAACTTCATGAGGGGTAGACCATGATGAGTGTGGTGTGTTTAGGGTTAAAGGAGGTGTAATGAATAAATCGCTTAGTTTAAGGCTGAATTTTCTCACCAGTATTTTCGTCATCATTTTACTATGTATATTTGGTGCCTATAATCAAATGCAAACGCGAAGCGCGTTAAGTGAAGGGCTCGATCAACAAATTGAAGCAACGGTAAGTCGTTTAGCAAGAAGTTTACCTGCTACGATATGGAATTATGAAAAGGAGCAGATGCTCAGCATTGTATTATCAGAAATTTCTGCTCAGGAAGTGGGAGGAATTTATTTATTTGATGATGAAAAGTTGATATTGGGTCGCATAATTGATGAGCAGGGTGATGCCGTTGAATCTGAGTTGCCGCTTGAATCAGCAATGGTTAAGGAGGTAGAGCTAAGCTATACGGACTCTGGTGAAGAAAATATTGTGGGTCGTTTAGTCGTTGTTGTTGATGAAAGTGCAATCGATAATTTGCTTCATCAGTCTCTGGTTCGTACGATTACCCAGATTGTCCTTATGGTGATTTTACTGGTAACTGTATTAACGCTGTTAGTCAGGAATGTTGTCATCAGACCGCTAAAAGAAGTGGGTAATGCTTTAAGTGATATCTCTCAGGGCGACCTCACCACGCATTTTAATATCACTAGAAAGGATGAAATTGGTACGCTGCTAACAAGCATATTATCGATGCAAGAAAAACTCCTTGAAGTAGTTCAGAAGATTAAAGGGAATTCTGATCAAATATCTTCAGCCGCAGTACAAGTTAGGGATACGGCTAATGAACTGAGTAATGGTGCAAACGAACAAGCCGCAGGTGTTGAGGAAGCGAGTGCTTCTGTTGAGGAGATGGGGGCATCCATTAAGCAGAATAGTGAGAATGCGCAGACTACTGACAAAATTGCCACTGAGTCTGCGAGTGCCGCTGCTGAAGGTGGTGATGCCGTTTCTGGCACTGTTTTGGCCATGAATCAAATTGCCGAGAAAATCACCATTATTGAAGATATTGCTTACCAAACGAATATGTTAGCGCTAAATGCAGCGATTGAGGCTGCAAGAGCTGGTATGCATGGCAAGGGTTTTGCCGTCGTCGCTGCTGAGGTTAGAAAGCTTGCTGAACGTAGCCAGCATGCTGCGTCAGAAATTAGCAAGCTTACAGGTGATAGTGTGCAAGTGGCGGAGAAGGCAGGGGCCTTACTCGAAAAAATGGTGCCTGATATTTCTAATACGGCAAATCTTGTTCAGGAAATTAGCGCAGCTTCAGAAGAGCAGTCGAGTGGTGTTGGTCAGATTGCCAATGCAATGCAGCAGCTTAATGGCGTAACTCAACGGAATGCGGCGGGGTCAGAACAACTGGCGGCAACGGCTGAAGCTTTGCAAGAGCGTTCTGCAAACCTGCAGCAGGCCGTTTCTTACTTTACTTTGTGAGAATGGAAATTTAAAAATAACATAGCGACCATAAAGTAATTGGTCATTGCTGGAAATTATAAAAAGAGTTAGTAGGTATTCTATTTCTAAGTCTGGTCTTAATTTACCGGAGAGTACTGTTTAATTGTCAAGGTTGTCTGAGTGATAGCAGTTTCTACCCGCATCTTTCGCTTTGTATAATGCCGTGTCAGCCGTTTTTACGAGTGAATCCTGATGTTGGTTAAACTTAGGAATGATGCTCGCGCCTCCAATAGAGCAAGTGAGTTTAATACTCTCGCCATTGTTATCGAGTACTAAATTTGCCACCGCGTCAATCATTCGTAGAGCGAGCATTCTAGTTGCTTCTGTGTCGGTGTTTGGAAGTAAAACAACAAATTCTTCACCGCCATAGCGTGCAACACAATCGGTAGGGCGTGCAACGATGCTGCTGATTGTTAAAGCGACAGCTCTCAAACATTCATCACCAAAAACGTGGCCATAGTTATCATTGATATTTTTAAAATAATCTAAATCAATCATGATAAGGCTAAGTGGGCAATGAAGGCGTGAACAGCGTTGCCATTCCTTTGTAAATTCTTTATCAAAATACATTCTGTTTTTAAGTTGGGTTAGCGGGTCAGTGGTGCTCAGTTTTTCCATAAGTTGAGCGCGTTCTTCAGCAATCATATGGTTCGTGACGGCTGCCCAATAATCATCATGAGTCGCTCTGGTTGAGCTATAGATGTAAATGAGACCAATAGAGGTTAGAGCAGCAAGACTTAAGCTTTGAGTATCACCTAGGTAGAGAAGTATGGCGATAAAAGGTAAAAACATAAGAGAGGGGTAAAGTGTACGTATTTGAGATGAAATACTGAGTGTGCAAGCGCCACCTAATGCAAACGCAGGCGTGATAATAAGCATGATTGTTCGAAGGTCAATAAGGTTGTCGTCGAAAAGAATCCAAGCGGTCATACCACCCCAGTGTGCTGCCGCAGCTAGTATTGTTAATACTAACCATTGATTCATAAAGACGACTCTAGCATCCGCATTTTGTTTCAGAATAATAAAATGCAATATTCGGGAGACAAAAATACCAAAAATGATTCCGGTATTTAGATAAAAGAAATTTGGATGATGGATGTTGACTTGGTAGCTGAAAGAAAGAATTAGCCAGACACATGCATAGGTTAATATGCCACTCTTAGCCCGAGTAGTCAGGTCGTATAATGCATGTGCTTGTAGCTGTTCGTGGTAGCTTTGCATTAACGGACTTATCCTAAATTATTTTTGAATGCGTTATTTCAGTATAGATCAATACTTTTATCGTGACTGATAAGTTGCAAAGAATAAGCGTTAATCAATGGTATCAATGGTATCAATGGTATCAAGGGGTGATAACAATTTTACCTATGTGTTGATTTGAACGTAGATATGAAAAGGCCTGATTAACTTGGTCTAATGAAAAATGTTTGGCAATGACTGGCTTTAATTGTTTGGTGCTAAAGCCTTTTTGAATAGCATTGATTGCTATTTCTTTGTTCTTTTTATGTGTAAGTGTTTGATCGACGGTGTAACCTTTAAGCGTTAATAATCGTTTCATTAAAACGCCTGCATGTATATCCATGGGTAATCGATCTAGCATGCCATGAATAATGATGCGTCCTTCTCGTTTTGAGCCTTTTATTAGTGCATGGCTCATTGGGCCTGCGACAGCATCAAAGACTAAATCACTTCCTTGGTTAGACGTGTACTCTCGAATTTTATCGACATAATGGTTAATTTGATCGTTTGGTTTAGTGGTCTTATTTTCATTAGTTTGGGTGATAACATGCTTGGCGCCAAATTCAATTAGCGCTTGAGCTTTATCTTCGGAGGTTGTGGTGGCGATCGGGATAGCGCCAACCATATTGGCTATTTGAATTGCAGCTATACCTACGGAACTCGATGCGGCAGTGATAACGACTGTTTCACCTTTAATAAGTTTACCTGAGTCTATTAGCCCACCCCAAGCAGTGAAATAAGCCATCCAGATAGCGCCGGTATCCGAATCGTGTAATCCAGATGGGCTCTGAATTAATGCGTCATGTGGGTAATTGCCATATTCAGCTAGGCAGCCTTGGGTATGTACATCAAAGCCCATTGGAGAAATGCCTACACGGTCACCAATACTGAGCTGTGAATCGGTATTTGGACCCAGTTTTTCAATTATTCCAGCACCCTCAAATCCAATGCGGCTGCCAGAATCGGGTTTGATAAAGTAGCGATTCTGAGTATAGAGTAAGTCGCCTCTATTTAAGCCAATTGAAGTTAGCCTTAGACGAACCTCACCTTTCATTGGTTCTGAAAGGTGAGTGTTTACTAATTCTAGACTTTCGGGGTGAGTAGCAGATTTTAAAATGAGTGCGCGCATAGGAATTAAATCCAAATTTTTTATGCACAATAGAGCAATTTTAGCGTGTCGTCCAAGGTCAATTGGTAGATTTAAAAATATGTCTGGTTTATCCTTTTCATAATTTTAGTTACAGTAACTAACTATCTATTATTGATGATCAACATTTAATCAAGACGAGCGAAGGATATGAAGGCTATTTTATCAGGAATGCGTGTTGTAGAAGCGTCTGCATTCGTCGCAGCGCCGTTAGGTGGAATGACACTGGCGCAATTAGGTGCAGACGTAATTCGAATTGATGCAATAGGCGGTGGTTTAGACTATCGTCGCTGGCCTGTAACCAAAGATAATGCCAGTTTGTTTTGGGCAGGATTGAATAAATCAAAACGCTCAGTCGCGATTAATTTTAGATCACCAGAAGGATCGGAATTAGCGAAGCAGATAATTACGGCCCCTGGTAAAGAAGCTGGCATGTTACTGACTAACTTCCCACCTAAAGGCTGGTTGTCTTATGAAGATTTATCCGCAGTACGCCCTGATTTGATTCAGTTAACGGTACAAGGCGATCGGCATGGCGGCTCAGCGGTCGATTATACGGTAAATCCTTCTATTGGCTTGCCTTTTTTGACAGGGCCTGCTGACAGTAATACACCCGCGAATCACGTGCTTCCTGCTTGGGATCTAGTAACGGGCCAAATGGCCGCGTTAGGGTTGCTTGCTGCTGAACGGCATCGTACACGCACCGGTGAAGGTCAGCATGCAAAAATAGCATTGGCAGATGCTGCGATGGCGGTTATGGGCCATTTAGGTTTTATTGCCGAAGCGCAGCTGGGTGAAGAGCGTGAACGTTTTGGTAATTACTTATATGGTGCTTATGGTTGCGATTTTGTGACCCTGGACAATAAGCGAGTTATGGTGATTGGTTTAACGAAGCGTCAGTGGAAGTCACTTTGTGTTGCGACTGGAACAGAGCAGGCGATGATAGATTTAGCGATTAAGCTAGGCAGAGACTTCTCTAAAGAAGGAGACCGCTTTGAGTCTCGAGAAGAAATATCAGCTTACTTTAATGCTTATATATCGAAGCAGAAATATACAGATATTGAAAAAGTATTTAATCAAAATAGTGTGTGTTGGAACAAGTACGACACGGTAAAAGGGATGGTTGAAACGAACCCAGACTGCTCTTTGGAAAACCCAATGTTTTCCCAGATAAATCAACCGGGTATCGGTTCTTATATGGCAGCAGGGGCTCCTTGGGATTTTTCTGCTTTTGAGCGGATGCCTGCGAAGCCTGCACCAAAATTAGGTGAGCAAACCGATGAAGTGCTTGCTGATGTGGTGGGTTTAAGTGCCGCTGAAATTGGTAAATTACATGACAAGGGTATTGTCGCAGGCCCTGAAAGTTAGACGTTGCTAGCGACAGGGCTTAAATAAATGAGCTTTTAAGTAATAAGTACAATACGAGCTTTCTGCAAAAAAAAATAACAAGTGGCGAAAATATGACCGATATTGATATTACCTATTTACAAGAGTGGGTGGGTAAGCAAGAAACAAAAGAAGATGATATTAGCTTGTTTCAAGCTCAAGCTTTAGCAGCAGCTTTGGACAATGACCTTGTCCCTCAAAAAGGGGATGAATTACCGCCTTTTTGGGAATGGATGTACTTTTTAGCAACGCCTAAAGCGAGTGCCACAGGGGCTGACGGTCATCCAGATAAAGGCGGGTTTTTACCACCAGTTCCACTTCCACGTAGAATGTGGGCGGCCGGTGAAGTTGAAATATCAAACGCTTTAGTGATTGGTAAACCTGCCACACGTTTATCATCCATTGAATCTGTAGAATTAAAATCGGGCAGCACAGGCACTTTAGTTTTCGTGAACGTAAAACACGATATTTCCCAAGATGGAGTGTTATGTATTAGTCAGGTACAAAATATAGTATATCGTGAACAGCCAGCCGCAGACGCACCTATGCCGCCAGCAAAAGAAGCACCGACTGAGCAGGATTTTACTAAAACGATTACACCTGACCCTGTTTTATTATTTCGCTACTCTGCACTGACCTATAATGGTCATCGAATTCACTATGATCGAACCTATGCAACCGAAGAAGAGTTTTATTCTGCTTTAGTCGTGCATGGGCCTTTATTAGTTACGCTTTTATTAGAGTTACAGCGAGAAAATTTAGCGGGCAAGGCGTTGAAAAAGTTTAAGTTTCGTGCAGTTAGACCTACTTTTGACAATCACGTTTTCAATGTTTCCGGTAAACGGGATGGCAATGCATTATCACTTTGGTCTTCAGATCAAGATAATGCTTTATGCATGACTGTCAAAGCTGAGCTGTCTGATTAATATTTCGAAAATTTTAACTAAATAAGAATGTTGGATCAAAGCGTCACTTTCATTCATATTTGAATAGTGGTGCTGCTTTGGTTTGAAAATTTTTTAAAGCAAAGAGAACCAATATGCAAAGAATAACTTATCCAGGCTGGCGTACAGCTTTATTTATACCTGTTCATATCGAAAAGTTTGTTGCAAAAGCGCATACACGAGGTGCGGATGCTTATATTCTTGATTTAGAGGATAGTGTTCCCTTGGCGCAAAAAGATGAAGCGCGCGCATGTGTCATTCCGGCTGCAAAGGTTGTTAGTCAGGACGGCGCAGATGCCTTGGTTCGTATTAATCTTGATGAACGATTTGCTATATCAGATATTGAAGCTTCTGTGGATGAAAGTGTAAAAGCGATTGTGGTTCCAAAGGTAGAGTCTGCCGAACAAATTAGAGAGTTCTCTCGACGAATTACTGAACTTGAGCAAGCGAAGTCTTTACCTGAAGGGCATACAGCATTAATTCTAATGATAGAGTCAGTAGATGCTTTACCAAAATTAGACGAAATCGCCAGTTCAGACCCACGAGTAGTTGCGATGATTCTGGGCTCAGAAGATTTCTCTGCGACGGCAGGTATGCAGCCGCTGCCCCAAACCTTATTATTACCCAACCAAATGGTAGCCTTGGCCTGTCGGCGTGCGAATATTATGCCGCTAGGGTTTCCTGGCTCTATTGCTGATTATAGTGACCTCGATGCATTTAGAAAAACTGTTCAATTTGCTAAGCAGTTAGGGTTTGTTGGCGCGTTTTGTATTCACCCAAAGCAGGTTGATGTGATAAATGACGAGCTGACGCCTTCTGCAGACGAAATTGAAAATGCACATGGCTTGATCCAAGCGTTTGAAACAGGGCTTGCTGCTGGAAAAGGTGCGGTTGAATACAAAGGTAAAATGATAGATTTACCGGTTGTAGAGCGTGCCAAAGAGTTGTTGCGTAATGCGAAGGTAACTAGCTGAAGTGCTTTTTACTCTTGGTATAAGTCATGTTATGACTTGCGAGTGCTTATTACGGGCGCCCAAAAATATAGGCTTATACCGCTTTCCTTTACGAATTGGTTTATTACAATACTTAATTGTAACAAATTGTTATTGACCCTAAAGCATGATCTCCTTATTATTGCGCCTCGTCAGGTTACTATCGAAATTTACAATAATAAACAGGGATGAATAAACCATAGCAGATTGCATAAGTAACTGCTCTCTATTCAAAATAAGGCTATATGTTGTGCTGCCTTGTTTCCTACTATCATATCGATTCAATTGCCCTGTATTTAACAATGGAAAGGTAAGCCTTCGAGTTGGCTATTAGCGCTCGTATGAATATGTGAAGGCATCAACAAGGAAAGAATCATGTCAGTGGTAAAGCTCAACGAATATACCTCAAAAAGCTATCGTAATGAACAGTCTAGAATGCTGGCTGAACGCACTCAAATGCTCATTAATATTTCGAAGAAGGCACGTGATGAATCTTTAACGCTTCAAGAAACAAATGATTTGTATGCAGAATTTAATAAGACCTATGACTTAAGTAATAATGCAGTTATTCGATCAAAAAAGGTTGGAGATGTAACGTCAACCGAAGAGACAATAAATCTAACAAAAACTGTTAGTGTGATCAAAAAAGTCAGTGTGATCAAAACGGCGGAGCCGCTTAAAACTGTTGGCTTAGATGGGGTAGATGAAAGTTGGGCAATTAAACTACTCAAAGAGAGTGAGCTGGAGGAAGGCGGCTCTACGGTGCGCGCGAATCAATCAATCAATAGGGTAATGATTCAACCAGTACTTTGTGAAGCATAAATTCAGATTATACAAAAGTATGAATAGGTTGGCGATGAACAGAGTGAATCCCAACTTAGCCTAAGCAATTTGTTCATTCCAAAGACTAAGCTAAGTTTTTCTAGTAATATTCGGCTGTCGCCATTCCTGTGCCTTTAACGTACTCTGTTACGCCTTCGTGCTCAATCGTTAAATCAACATCTACCAACATATAATGCTGCCATGCATTAGAATAAAAAGCCTTAACCATCATTCTAACCGCCCAGCTGACCGAGCCTAATACATCAACGGCAAATACTTCTTTAGACACCTTTACTGTACCGCTTATTTTAATATCATCACGTTCAAGATTCAGCTTCCAACTTGTTGGTGGCTCGTAAGGAGAATCCTCATGAGCTTTAAAGCCCTCATCTACATAATCCCAGTCTGCAAACATGCCAATTGCTTTATTGTTCTTAGCTACATAAAGCATTTGTGGTTTTTGTGAGCCATAGCCAAATTTAGTTGTTATTTCATGTAGGTCTATCGTCCAGTTGTCAGAGAAAAATAATAGACGGTACCAGTGGTCTGAAAAATCAGGTACTTTTGCGTTAGCATTCCCATGGTCTAGGTACCCATCAAGGTTTAAGGTGCGAATGCGACCTTCATCAGATTTAAATTGGGCGACAACTTGTCCTCGAGGAACGACCATTTTGAGGCCCCAAAATTTATCTTTGTCATCACCTAAGTATAAGTTACTATCACCCGACTGCGCACCGGCTTCAGCATGTTTCATATTGATTCTAATATCGACAGCTTCACCGTCAGTGTCTTTGCCTCGGTAATAAATTTCGGTACTGTCTGTGCTTACTTTAATGTGGCTATACTTACCAAATTTCGTTCCTTTAGTCGGGTCTTTTTTGATTTCATCACGATCAAATTCTTGGTGTACAGTCCTTACTTTGTCATTCTCAACCCAGTTGATATCAAATGAGCCCATGCCTTTATTAAAAGGATTGTAGTTCGTAATACTGATCAGTGCGGTGACAACATTGCCATGCGCATCGAAAGAGTTTAGATAAAAACTTTCACCGTATCCGTCAGCTTTAGTGGGGGTGTATTCGTAGGAAGATTGATCTAAATCTGAAAAGTTTTCCGTTGCAGAAGGGAAATAAGAGATCTTTTGGCTTGCTAACACGGTATTAAGAGGTGTGACCATCATCGTCACAAAAAGTATTACCCATATTGGGTGTAGCACATTCATATCCTTATATCCTGTATCCTTATTTGGAACAGGTATATTAAACGAGACGCTTTGCTTATTCGTAGGGGGGGTGCACGTTTTGTGATTTATCAATAAATTTAATGAGACACTATTTAAGTGACCTTCAAATAGTGCCTTCTTTTAATGTGGTGTTAAATGTTAAACCGCATCACTTCCTGTTTCACCCGTTCTAATTCGAATAACTTGCTCTAAAGGGGATACAAAAATTTTACCGTCACCAATTTTTCCAGTATTTGCCGCGTTGGTAATCGCTTCAATGACTTGATCAGCCATATCTTGGCTAATCGCTACTTCTACTTTTACCTTGGGTAAAAAATCAACGACATACTCAGCACCACGATAGAGTTCTGTATGACCTTTTTGACGACCAAAGCCTTTCACTTCTGTTACTGTAATGCCTTGAACGCCTATTTCAGATAAGGCTTCGCGCACATCATCCAATTTAAACGGCTTAATAACAGCGGTTATGAGTTTCATATACATCTCCAGTATTTTTATTCCAATATAAGACAAAAATCTTGTTAAATTAAGTCGTTAGTTAATACTATAGCGTGTTATTCATTAATGCCTAGTAATTCGACTTCAAATATCAGGGTTGAACCCGCAGGTATCGGCCCTGATGTACGGTTGCCATAACCCAGTTCGCTAGGTATGAAGAGACGGGTTTTTTCTCCGACGACCATTAGTTGAAGGCCTTCAGTCCAACCCTTAATGACTTGATTTAAACCAAAGGAAATCGGTTCACCGCGTGCAACTGAGCTATCAAATACAGTGCCGTCTGTCAGAGTGCCATGATAATGAACTTTCACGGTATCACTTTGTTTAGGGTGTGTTGTACCGGTACCTATAGTTAATACTTTGTATTGTAAACCTGACGGCGTGGTTTTTACGCCATCTTCTAGTTTATTGCTAGTAAGGTAGTCGACGCCTAACTGAATATTCTCCGCGGCTATTTTTTTATTGCTTGAAGTACGCATGACGACAAAAATAGCGACAGCAATAACGATCACAGTAAGTACGATTTTTAACACAGTATTTTCCTTTAGATAGACCGCGCGTAATAAGTTTTTATTACACGCTTGTCAGACGTTTATTGATAATAAGCTGGAGCGTGCTTGATAGCCTTATTTTGTTCAAGGTCATGCTGAATCCAGAATTGTGCCTTCTTTTGCTCTACAAAGGCTTCAATTTGTTCCATTGCTTCAAGTGTTTGCGCTTTATTGAAGTTGAATGAAGGAACCCTTTTGTTCGTTCGGTTATCGGTAAAATGATACAAATCACCTGATAATAATATGGGGCCAGATTCTGCTAAATCAACAAACAATACTTGGTGACCGGGGGTATGACCAATAGCGCGTTTTATCACGACGGTACCGTCGCCAAACACATCAAAGTCACCGGAAGTGATTTTGATTTTAGATTTATCGAGGTCTTTATAACTATCGGGGTCAAAACCTGCAGCGGCTGGATCATCACCAAAAGCAACATCATACTCTTCTTGTTGAATTATGAGTGCTGCTTGAGTGAAAAGATTCGCATTGCCTGTGTGATCGCCATGAAAATGAGAAATGCCGATAAAGTCGATATCAGTAGGGTTGATGTTAATTTCATCTAACTGTTTAGCTAATGGATGGCTCACGCTAAGATGAAACTTTCCTTCCCAGGCATCGACGCCTTTTGGACCTAAAGAATCACTTAGTCCTGCATCCCAAAGTAACATCCCTTTCTCATGCTGAATCAAATAACAGCTGTCGGTCATTTGTTTCACTTGCCCTTCATTGATGCCAGGCGTAAAAATGGATAAATCACGAACCTCTATATCGCCACAGTCAAAAACATAAAGTTTAGTGAGATCTTGAGATGGAGAAAGGCTGGCACATGCACTGAGTAGTGTTATGGAAAATAAGGTGGACAAGGCCGGTAAGCTGAATGCCCTTTTATTGGGTTTAGATATTTTTGAAAGTACAGTTTTTGAGTTAGAAAGCATGAGCTTAGAAATCATTTAAAATAACATCCTTTTAGTAGAGAACTTCTCTGTTTTGAAATTAGTCACAAAGCTTACTATATGATGCCTTTATCCAAGGTACAAGCCATAGTGGCACTAAGTTATTTACATTATCCATCAAACTAAATGTTGTAATGGCTAAGTTAAATGATGTGGTCTTATATTCTGTGCTATTTAAGTCTTGCTGCGATAGCTTTTTGACCATTTAAGGGCCATATAGCAAGTGATTGAGAATATTTTTTAAATGATTGTGACAGAGCAGAAAAATGCTCTATACGGCTAAGCATAATAGATCTAATTATTTGATATTAGTGTAATTTATACCAACGCCAGATCACTTAGGTTAATGACCTAATTAAACCTCTGCTAACAGCCTGAAGTGTTAATACCTGTCATTGGAGCCATTGGCGTTGCCGGTTGCGCAGAGCTATTTGGGGTAAAATAATAGGCATGGCAGTTTTGGCTATTCACATTAAATCCATTAGGGAAAATCACAAATCCTCTCCCTGCTGTCGCGGTTGTATAACCACGATTGATGAACCAATTAGGACCACGTTGCCTCACGCACCAATCATTATCATTACAATTATTAGTACCCACTTGTACGATATCAAAGCTAGTCATATCTAATAATATTGCGAAGGTATTGTTCCATCGCCCATCGGGGTAATCGGCTCTGATCCGAATCTGGTCACCATTATCAAAATTATATCTTGAGTTATTATTGGATCTATTTTGGGCCTTTAACATAACTTCTGTATGTGTAATAGAAGCAGCAGAGCCAATGAGGCCTTTAAAATTGACTAGCAATGCTTGCGTTGCCTCATCACTCAGATCAGCGAATCTGGGGAGAGCAAAAGAAGATAGTACGCCAAGAATGACAATAACGACGACTAGTTCGATAAGTGTAAACCCTGAATGTTGGTTCTGTACTGGCAAAGCCTTCTCATGTGAAAGCGTAGTCAAAAGTGGTCTAGACTCTAACAATAATATAATCCTATCAATTTATATATCGTTTAATTATATAACATTAAATCTACTGTGCTAAGTCGATAGGTGTAAGGAGTTGTTGGTATCAAGTTAAATAGTGTAAGTGGTTTTATTTACGTTTTTTCTTACAAAATTTAAATATGTATTTAATTAGCCTTTCGTGGGCAAGAGGGTATAAATAGGCGAGATATAGCACGCTTATTGGCAATTATCTGGTTAAATATCGCGCTTAGAATGATGCTTGTTAGATAGTTCAATGGTCAAAACTATGCCTTTTTGTTGAGATCAAGGCTCAGATAATACCTTCATCCAAGGCACAAGCCATGGCGGCTCCTAGTTCATTACATTGTGCTTCAAAATTTATGTCGTAATCACCGCGTAAGATGATCGGCTCTTGTACCCAGCGCCATTTAAGTCCCGTGGTGATGGTTTTAAGGGCGTTGAGTGTGCCTGTACCATCATGGCCTGCGCGAATATAAGCCGCACAAGGCAGTCCTTGTTTTACTTCTAAGCACGCGTAGTAGCATCGATCGAAAAAATCTTTTAAAGCACCACTCATGTAACCTAAATTTTCAGTGGTTCCTAGAATTACTGCATCAGCGGCGAGTATATCTTCGGGCTGGGTATCAAATGGAGACAGAAATTTTATCTGAGTATTTTGGAGGGGGTAAGACTCTGTGCCTTCAAGTATGGCGTCTTTTAGCTTAAGCGTATTAGGGGAAGGGATGTGGGCGATGATGAGTAATGTTTTGGTGGTCATTGTGCTCGCTCCCAAGGTTGTAGTGATAAACCTGTTCCTTTTATGCATCAATACATAAAAGGAACAGAGATTATGACTTCAGTTTAGTACACAGATTCTGCTTGGCTTAATGCTTTTTCAGTATCACATTGGTGCCCTTGATCGTTGAGTACAGCGCCTAATGAAGCAAGGCAGAATAATACGTTCTTTTTGCTGCAGCCATTACCCATTAAGCCAATGCGCCATGCGTTACCCGCAAATTTACCTAAGCCAGCACCAATTTCAAGGTCGTACTGCTGAAGTAGGGTGGCACGAGTTTTAGCATCATCAACGCCGTCAGGGATTTTCACTACATTTAGTTGTGGAAGGCGAATATCAGACGCTACTAGCATTTCGATGCCGAGTACTTCAAGGCCAGCAACCAGTGCTTTATGGTGAAGTGCGTGACGCTCATACGCGGCTTCGAGACCTTCTTCTTTAAGAATTAAGAGTGATTCATGCAACGCATATAAACTATTTACTGGTGCAGTGTGGTGATAAGCCCTTTTCGCATTTTGTCCCCAGTAATTCATGACTAATGATAAGTCTAAAAACCAACTATGGCTTTTGCTAGGCTTGCTTTTAATTACTTCGACTGCTTTAGCGCTAAAGCTAACCGGTGATAAACCAGGAATGCAAGAAAGGCATTTTTGAGTGCCTGAGTAAATGGCATCAATTCCCCATTCATCTACTTTTAATTCAGTGCCACCTAAAGAGGTAACAGCATCAACAATAGATAAACAGTCGTATTTTTGAGCAATAGCACAAAGTGTTTTCGCGTCAGAGCCAACGCCGGTAGATGTTTCTGCATGAACAAATGCGAGCATTTTGATATCAGACTGCTTTGCTAATGCTTCTTCAACCGCCACAGGGTCAACCGCTTCGCCCCATTCAAAGTCTAGTGTCTCAACCTGAGCTCCGGCACGGGTTGCCACTTCTTTCATGCGCATACCGAATACACCATTGATGCAAACGAGTACTTTATCGCCTGGTTCAACCAAATTCATAAAGCAGGTTTCCATGCCTGATGAACCCGGTGCAGAAACCGGAATAGTTAATTCATTATTAGTTTTAAAAGCATACTGAAGCAGGCTTTTTATTTCATCCATTAAGGTGATGAATGTAGGGTCTAAATGGCCAACAGTTTGTTGCGAAAGCGCTTTTAAAACACGTTCTGAAACGTCAGAAGGGCCAGGGCCCATTAATATTCTGCTAGGTGCTTGGAAAGACTGCATAGATTGATCCGTGTAGATTGTGAGGTGGAGTTTTATTATCGTGGGGGCAGTATAGCGGGGAGAGAAAGAAAAATGCACATCAAAATGTTAGATAACCACTTTGATATGCATTTGTTTTGCTTTTTAGTGGTCTATCTTGCGCGTTTTAAGCTGTTTTTAGTGAAGTCGCCATCTTCAAGACCTGTTTTAAACTGATAGTTTGCCCACACTAAGTCAGTGCTTTTTCCTGTTTGGTGATTTTGCATGGCCATTTTCTCAGGGCGCCAGAACTCACCAAGGTATTCCTTGTAATTACTTGATTCAAGCGTTTTTAATAATGACTTCTTACGATCAAAGAATTCAATTTTGTGTACGCGATATTCGCTGTGGTCTATCCAGGCTATTTGGCTGGTATAACCTGAGTTCTTATCCGTTGGAAAACGCTTCACAACAAAGCAAGTCAACTCACCACAGGCTTCATCTTTTAAGTACTCGTAGGTATATTTTTCAACTTCTTGAGAGCTAAGGTCTTCAAAAGCAAACTCACTACCCATGAATGGGCCGGACTTATTTTTAGACGCAATTCGTTTTACTCGCTTTAACGCGGGAAGAAATAACCATTGGTCGTCGGCGTCAGTTTTATGTGAGAATGTTAAAAGCGCGGTGCCACGGACATCTTTGGGTTGGTCAAAGATCGTCATGCTTTTATCACCATCAGTTTCAACTTCAAGGCTTTTCACGCGTAGGGCGCGTATGCTTTCTTCGCCACGCTTATTACGTAAGGTCATAGTCATATCGGCCGTACTATCCAACCAGCCGGTATTTCGTTTATCTGACTCAACCGCAATTGCTAAGCCTTTTTCTTCAGGTGTTTCTGCAAAACTAACGCTCTGAAAACAGCTTAATAAGAGAAGTGATGAGATAAGTTTGGTAGATCTTGAACGAATAAGCATTTATAAACCTCTAACATTATTTTTAGTAAACGGTACTTAGGTGTAAATTTAACATTACTTTTAGTCTGAGTTCGATCTTTATCTTGGGAAAGTCTTTTTCAGCTTTATATTTTCTTAATATTTAGCGCTAGTTGGGATTCACTTCGTTCATCACCAACCTACGGGCAGTGTATCAAAAGTAGGTTGGGGTAAGTAACACGACCCCCAACATTACATATGAACTTGACACAGCGTTATTTCGACACAGCTTCACCTTGTCCAAATGGTGGCATATATTCATTTTTCTTTAAGCGCTTTTTCTTATTGTCGACCAAAAAAAGAAGCAAGGGAGGGAGGAAAAAGAAATCTACCAAAAGTGCCACAATGATCGTCACTGCCGTCATCAGCCCCATGTCTGAATTCATTGAAAAATCAGAGATTGCCAGCACTGAAAAGTTTGCAAACAAAATGATGGTGGTCACAAATAGTGCCACGCCAACAGTATTGAAGGCATAATGTATAGCATCTTCAGTTGATAGTTTATTCTCGCGTTTCGCGCGTAAAAATTTACTCAAAAAATGCACGGAATAGTCAACGACTATACCAAGGGTCATACCGAAAACCACTGATAAACCGATGCCTATTTGGCCATTTACAATCCCCCATATACCAAAAGCGACTAATGCGGGGAGTAAGTTTGGTAATAAACTAATGACGCCGTAATATGCCGATTTAAGGCTGATGGCTAAAATAATAGAAATAATAATTAAAGCAATGAAGGTGCCTTGAAGCATCGACTTAATATTCGATTGGCCAATATGAGCAAACATCACATCACTACTGGCACCACTTGAAAATTCTACTTCTGGGATGTTTGCTTTAAACCACTCAGTGGAACGTGTTTGTAGATCGAGTAATTGAGCCGTTGATGTTTTGGATAAAGAGCCCGTTAGTCGTGTTTCTGATTTATCGAAGTTCACTTGGTTATTTAAATCTAGTCCAAATGGCAATGACATTTCGTATAGTAATAAATATTGCGCGGCTAGCTCAGCATCTTCAGGGAGTCGATAGGCTTCTTCTGCGTCGCCATACAGATTTTTATTCAGGCGCTTCATCACATCGGAAAAGCTCGATACATGTTGAACCTCCGGTTGAGCGCGTAGCCAAATTGCTGCTTTTTCTAAACCTTTTAAATATTCTGGTTGATTGATACCGCCCGCTTCAGAGGCTTTGACAATAAATGAAATGTTTCCTAAACCGGTTAATCTAGCGCGAGTGAAATCCGCAGCTTCGCGTGCCCGCATAGATTCATCAAAATATTCGACCCATACGTCATTTAATTCGTTTTGTGGTAAGAATGATATAAGCATTGCCATTATGGTAATACTGCTGATCAGAATTAATTTTGAGCGTTTAATGATTCCGTTAGCAAGTTTTTTTGGCCAGCTGTTTACTTGCTCGTGTTTGTCTAAGGCTTTCACTTTAAAAGGAAGTGCGACGACTAGCGCAGGTAACAACCAAACAGAGAATAACCACGCGCCAGCGACACCAATCGCAACGATATTACCTAAATCCTGAAATGGAGGTGAGTCACTAAAGTTAAGTGATAAAAAGCCAATGATGGTGGTGATGCTGGTTAAGAAAACGGGTTGTTGGTTAATCCTAAGGCTCTCAATCATCGCCGAAGCTTTGTTTTTACCTGCTTGCATTTGCTGGAAAAAAGAAGCGAGTATATGAATTGAGTCGGCCACTGCAAGGGTCAAAATCATAGTGGGGGCATTGGCTGAGGCGGTCGTGATATCAATTCCAAGCCATGCAGAAATGCCGATAGCAAAAAATATAGAGGCAAAAATAATAATAAATACAGCACTTGTTCCTGAGATGGCTGTTGTGATGCTAGCACTTGCTGCAAACATATAAGCAGCAATACAAATCAAAGTAATGAGTAATGCTAAGGGGACAATATGTGTGAGATCATAAATCGAAGCTTCTTTAAAAGCGTTGTCAACAATGATTTGACCTGCGAGGTAAATTTTCATATCGGGGTATTTGGCGTTGAACTGGCTTTGCATCTCATAAGCTGCCAGTGCAACTTCGGGTGTTTCTTTACTCGGATCAATGCCTGGCATTTCCATTGAAACGTTGATCGCCGTTACATCTGCTTTTTCTGCGATTAATCGATTCAAGAGCGATGGCTCATTTAGTGCGACAGACTTGGCAAAATCAAGTGCTTGGTCGCTTAGGTTAAGTGCGTCACTGACTAAATTATCAACCAGTAAATCATCATCTTCAGCAATGGTGTGTTGGTAGTTAGTGACAGAATCAACACGCGTTGAATAAGGTAACTGCCAAGCTTGCTCAGTGAGTTGTTCGATGATAACAAGGTTGTTTTGCGTAAAGACTTGGCCATCTTTTGGTGCTAAGACAAACATTACGTTATCGCTTCGTGTGAAGGTTGCTTGTAAGTCTTCAAATGCCTTTAAGTTTTCATTGTCATCACTAAAAAATATTCGATAGTCAGAACTAAATTTTGTTTTGGGTAATCCAGTTGCCGCCAGAAAAACAATGATGAGCGAAATTAAAATGACAAAAAACTTCTGTTGGACGATGAATTGGCTGATTTTATCTATCATGAATGTCTCAATAGGTTGTGGTGGCTGATAGTCTTTTTGTGACTGACGGTCATTTTGTGTAGGTTACTGACTGAAATTACATTTGGCAAGTAGAAATATTTTTAGCGTTAGCAACAGTCTGTATCATTATTCGACCGTTACCTGAATACTAATTTCTGATATGGTCAGTTTTTAATTTACAAAAAGAGGTTTCATATTAGCGCTCACAATCACACACGAAAATACGAATTGATGCTGGTTTGCGTAACGCTTGTGGCGGCCGCAGGGTGGGTGTTTACTAAAAATGCCTTGATTGAATTTTCTCCTCATACATTTTTAGCGATTCGTTTCTCTTTAGCGGCATTGATTCTGGCCTTTCTGTGCTGGTCAGAATTAAAAAGATTGACGAAAATTCAGTTTTATCGTGCCTTTGGGACGGGGATGTTGCTTGGCTTAACCTTGCTCTTGTGGATTATCGGTGTAGATCAGTCGGATAGTATTGGAGAGGGGGCATTTATTGTTAGTTTGACTGTGGTGTTTGTACCCTTGATTGGGCGTTTGTTTTTTGGCGACAAATTGCCCTTTAGTTTGTTGCTGGCACTGCTCCCTGCGATAACCGGCTTGGCCCTGTTATCGTTGCAGACCTCTGAGGGTCAATCATTCAGTTTTAGTTTTGAGCGATCTCATGTGTACTTTTTACTTTCAACTGTCGGCTTTGCGTTACATGTTATTCTTACGAGTCGGTACGGGCAGAGTATTGCGGCGATGCCATTAGCGACGACACAACTCGCAGCAATAGGTTTGGTTGCTTTTATATCAGCAATGATGACGGAAAGCTGGCCGCAGGAAATACACGCCATTTCTTGGTTTTGGGTGTTGTGTAGTGCCGTAATCGCGACGAGTTTACGTTTTGCTCTACAGACTAAAGCATTGATCTATCTAAATCCTAGTCATGCTACCATGATATTTATGTTGGAGCCGGTTTGGGTCGCAATGTTAGGTGCTTTGTTTTTGACTGAAAGAATGTCTGACAATCAACTGCTAGGTTGTGCTTTGATTTTCTCTGCGTTGGTGGTATATCGCGCACCGGCATTTATTACGTTTTGGCGGCGTAAAAGCGAGATTGTTTAAAGAGCAGCTTAAAGTATCCAGGCCTAAGCTACTTACTTAAACTCACTGGTGTAACGCGTAGCACTTCATCGATCGTTGTTTGTCCTTTTGCTATCTTATTGGCTCCACTTAAGCGTAAAGAGTGCATGCCTTCTTTTATGGCTTGTTTCCGAATATCATTAGTTTGTCCCAGTGCATGAATATGCTCTTTAAGTGTTTCGGATAAGGGCATTATTTCATAAACGCCAGCACGACCGCGGTAACCCGTATTTCTACACTCCAAGCAACCACCAGGTTGCTTGGCATTAGTTGGCAGCGGCGTTTTCCATGGCTTCGTGAGCATGGTCCAGTCTTCTTCTTCGAGCTGTTGAGGTTCTTTACAAGATGGGCATAAAGTACGAACAAGGCGTTGTGCCATCACTCCGTTAACCGTCGCGCGGATTAAATAAGGAGGAATACCGAGTTCCATCAAACGAGTCACTGCGCTAGGGGCGTCATTCGTGTGCAGAGTTGAAAGTACTAAATGACCAGTGAGAGCTGCTTGTGTCGCCATTTCAGCCGTTTCTAAATCACGGATTTCACCTATCATGATGATATCAGGGTCTTGTCGCATTAAGGCTTTAATGCCGGTAGCGAAATCTAAATCGATTGAATTTTGAATTTGCATTTGGTTGAACGCTGGCTCAATCATCTCGATAGGATCTTCAATGGTGCTAACGTTTACTTCAGCAGTTGCGAGTTCTCTTAGTGTTGAGTAGAGCGTTGTGGTCTTGCCTGAACCAGTAGGGCCTGTTACTAAAATGATACCATTTGGTTTGTTGATCATATCATTCCAACGGCGTAAATCTTCGGTCGAAAACCCTAAATCAGCAAACGAGCATTGAAGCACTTCAGGGTCAAAGATCCGCATGACTAGCTTTTCGCCAAATGCAGTGGGTAGGGTGGAAAGCCGTAGTTCAATTTCTTTTTCCGATTTATTGCGGGTTTTTATTCGTCCATCTTGAGGTTTGCGTTTTTCGGCGACATTGAGTCGACCTAAAATCTTTAAACGGCTCGTTACCGCGAGTCCAACTTTGGCGGGAAATTCGTAAACGTTATGTAGAACGCCATCAATTCTAAATCGTACCTGAGCAATGTCACGACGGGGCTCGATGTGAATATCGCTGGCACGCTGATCAAAGGCATATTGTAGTAACCAGTCTACGATATTTACGATATGTTGGTCATTCGCGTCGGGGTTACTTTGGTTACCTAACTCCAGTAGCTGTTCAAAATTTTGCGTGTAACCCTTGTCGCCGGTTTGAGCGCCTGCTTTGTTGACTGAATGAGCTAATTCATAAAATTCAACCGTAAATTTACGCAAGTCATCAGGCTTAACCAGTACGCGTTGAATTTCTTTTTTGAGTACGTGCTGTAAGTCTGCTTCCCAATGGTCAAGAAAGGGTTGATCGCTGGCGATAACAACATGTGATGGGTGGATCTCTAATGCTAAAATTTGATGTCTTTGAGCAAAAGCAAAAGACATAACTTCAGATATTTTCTGAGGGTCTATTTTTAACGGGTCGATTTGATAAAAATCCTGACCGCTCCAATCTGCCAGCCAGGTCATCAGTACTTCAATGGTTAGTGATAAATCATCGCTGTTTTTGAGCTTAGCGTTCGCGATGATTTCAAGTGGGTGCTGCTTAGCCTGCTTTTGTCCTTTGGGGGTTTTGAACAGGGCATCGGCATCACTTTCTGAAAGAATTTTATCATGCAGTAATTGCTTCAGAATATCGGCTAAACTTAGCGGAATTGTTTTTGATGGCACCTGTATCATATATCTATCTCTAATTTGTTAGGCTGCTTAACTTATTTATACGACGACTGATTCATTTACTGAATGTCGCGGCCGAGGGATCTTGCCCACTTAATATAAAACATAGCAGACAAAAACTGAGTGACCGTAAGAAAAGTAATCAAATAATCGATATTAGCGCCTTGAGATAGGAAAGTTTCAACCACTGATTGGGTAAAATAAAAAAGCACAATAAAGCATAGCCAGATGAACGCTCTTAAATGATCGAGTAGTAAGCCCGGCATGATGATCAGTAAAGGTACTAGTTTTATGGTGAGAGCAATCCAAGGCGATGCGCCTTCGGGTAACATGCTGGGCAAGCTGGTAATAATCATCATTAAGATGAGTAAAACATAGCAAGCTAAGGTGATGTTTCGGGCGATTATGCTTTTGGTATCAAGTTGTGATGGCATTTTAAAATCTCAATCAGGTGCTAATTAGTTTGATGTAGCGCTAAAGCAAAATGGGCTAATCGTTTTCCCTGTGCTTGGCACAAATTTATTTCATGTTCGGACAGCGTTATCTTACCTTCTTCTGCAAAATGGCTAGCACCATAAGGTGTGCCGCCAGTGCGAGTATTACTTAATGCAGGTTCGATATAAGGTAGGCCGCATATCAACATGCCATGATGAAGGAGTGGGAGCATCATGGACGTTAAGGTCGTTTCTTGTCCTCCATGCATACTACCTGTTGAGGTAAATACGCAGGCGGGTTTTCCTGCAAGCGCACCAGACATCCATAGCGGGCTAGTGCTATCAATGAAGTATTTGAGTGGCGCGGCCATGTTGCCAAAACGTGTAGGGCTGCCAAGGGCAATACCCGAGCAGTGTTCCAGATCTTCTAGCGTGCAAAAAATTGCGCCATCATCGGGAATGCTGGGCTCGGAGGCTTGTGTGTCAGGTGAAACGGCAGGCACGGTGCGAACACGGGCTTCGATGCCATGTGTTTGTTCTATGCCACGTGCTATTTGCATCGCAAGGGCTTTAGTTGCACCTAATCGACTATAAAAAAGCACTAATATGTATTTGGGTGGATTTGAGCGGGATGGTATGGCTGCAGACATTAAAGTAAATCCAGTACATTTTCAGGGGGGCGTCCAAGAACCGCTTGGTTGTTTTTGATCACAATAGGTCGCTCAATTAATTTGGGGAACTGAGTCATTTTTTCGATTAAGTCCTGCTCGCTCAGTGTTGGGTCGCTTAAGTTATTGTCTTTATAGTCTTGCTCACCTTTGCGTAATAGCTGTCGAGCGGTGATATTCAGTTTTGACAGTATATTATTTAGCTGATCGGCACTTGGTGTATTTTCCAGATATAGAATGACTTCTGGTTGAATGCCTTTTTCTTCAATAAGTGCCAATGTTTGACGAGATTTAGAACAACGTGGATTGTGGAAGATCTGTATCGTGTCAGTCATACTTCTATACCTTCAGAATCTGTGATTTATATAAGAACCGCTAATTAACTGCATTCTAACCGAAACTCAGACTAAGAGGTAAAAAAGAGAAAATGATCGGCAAAAAAAGTCATCAGTAATTTTAAGCCGAGTGTATCTTATTAATGTTATTGTTTTGAACAATCGGAATATTCAACTGATGGGCCATTTTGTTCAAAATGTGCTGGTGTAATTCATAGGTAGGGTTGGCTGAACTCATACCTGAGTCTAAATTTAAGCAATAAATAGTATTATTTTGATCATTCAAGGTGTTGCTGGCTTGCTCAAATAAAAGTCCATGCATTCTAAGTTTTTTAAACGAAATTTCAGGAAGTTCTACGAATAGGTAATCATGAAATAGTAGTCTCGCCAAAGAAATCGAGGCGAGATAAAGCCCTAATAGAATTTGAGGTATTTGACTTAAGTCGGTTTCTGCAGGAAGAAAACTAGGGGCGACGTTTATTTGAGATAGTTCGCAGAATGATCGTCTCGATAAATCTTTAATGGCGATGCGAGAAGCCCAAATATTATCTTTGTAGTTTTCTTCAAATGGTAGCCGTTTGTCAGGGCATTTTGCAGGTGGTTCGATAATACGAGCGCAAGCGGCGTAAGTATTGGTTGATTTATGTTTAAGGAGGATATGATGAGAATGCGTGTCGTACTGATCAATATCCATTATTTTTTCATGTAATGGTGATCGAAGCTTGTAGGCCTGATGTTTTAGAAGGTCAGTATTGGCGTAGATAAAATCATAATCTTGTGCGAAGTCTTCAATTAGATATAGCGCGCTCATAAAGTTACCTCTCGCTTTGACTTGAATATAACTATGACTAGTTTGATGTCGTGATTGTTTTTGGTGAATAGAATTTAGTATCTATAAATACATAAAAGTAGAAATCTGTTTTCGATCAATGGTGTCATTTAGGGGGTGAGTGGCAATTATTTGTTCGATATTGTGATGCTAGTCATACAAATGGTTGTATTGAATGCTGGCCATGAAGTTTAAACGTTACTGCGCTTATTTTTTCTTTGGGTGCCTGTATTGCTGGACGTTAAGTTGTTTTTTTTCTAAGTCAAAACGAAGCTATAGCCTATTTTTTTTATGAGTATTAAGTCTAATTAAAGCGTATTTGCTAGCTATTATCTTTTTATCGACTCAAAACTACACCAGTAGGATAAAGGGAAATAACGATGGGAAATATGGAATTTAATCATTGCGTAAAAGAGGTGTTTCAGGGGGCATGTTTTGATTTATTTAGCGGCTTAGACTGTTCGGTAACTTGCGCGGAGGGCGATGAATGTAGTTTATATAATGCACCTATCGCATGCATTGATGCGGGTTCTAATGAGGTTGAACTTGTTCTGGGCTTACAAATGCCGATTACTATTCTAGCATTAACCTATCCTGTAGGCGCGAGTATTTTTGCTGTCGGTGAAGAACAATTGGAAGATTGGATTTCAGAGCTTTCTAACCAGCTCATAGGCAGGGTGAAATCAAAACTAAACTCTAATGACAGTAACTTACAGCTCGGTTTACCAGTGACCTACTACGGTGAAGATGAAAGTGAACTTATGCAGCAGGATGAAAAAATAGCCTTGTATTTTGAGTTAGATGGAGAGGTTTGTGCTTGTTACCTCTCTGTCGAGCTATTAGTAAAAGCTGAGGATATAACATCTTCAGAGTACTTTCAGCAAGGCGTGGAAGATTCTGCTAATGGCGAGTTAGAGTTGTTCTAACGGAAGTTTGGTTTTTTTAGTTTAGGTCGGGTGAACCATATTCTGCAAATCATGCTACTATCCGCAGCCAATATATTTCATATCAAGATATAAAATGCCAGCAAAATTTATTCATCTCAGAGTCCATACCGAATTTTCTTTAAGTAAAGGTTTAATCCGAATTAAACCTCTGGTTAAAAAGTTGGTTGCCGATCAAGTGCCTGCAATAGCCATTACTGATCAGTCAAATTTATGTGCGGCGGTAAAATTTTATAAGTCAGTGCGTGGCAGTGGTATCAAACCAATCATCGGTGTGGATATTTGGCTGGAAAACGAAGATGAACCCGAAAAGCCGAGTTGTTTCACACTGCTAGCAATGAATAATAAAGGCTATTTGAATATCACGGAGCTTGTGTCCAAAAGTTTTACAGCAGGGCAGGATTTCGGAAAAGCGATTGTAAAACGTGAATGGTTAGTCGCAGCGGCTGAAGGTCTCATTGTTTTATCCGGCGCTAAAGATGGTGACGTTGGGCGTGCATTACTATCTGGCCGTAAAGAGCAGGCGCTAGAGCGCGCAAAGTACTGGATGGATGTCTTTCCGTGTGGCTTTTATTTGGAATTGCAGCGCACGAACCGAGCGGGTGATGAAGAAGTTCTGCATCAAACAGTTGAACTGGCGCAAGAAATCAATTGTCCTGTGGTTGCGACGAATGATGTGCAGTTTTTATATGCAGAAGATTTTGAAGCGCATGAGTCGCGAGTGTGTATCTCTGAGGGTGAAATACTGGATAACCCTAATCGAGCGAAACTTTATACTGAAGATCAGTACTTTAAATCTACAGAGGAGATGATTGAGTTATTTGAGGATATTCCTGAGGCGCTCGAGAATACCGTTGAAATTGCGAAGCGTTGCAATGTTGATATACGCTTAGGGGAGTGTTTTTTACCCCAATACCCGGTGCCAGAGGGTATGACCATGGAGGGGTTTTTTCGTGAGCTTTGTCGTGAAAGCCTAGAGGAGCGTTTAGCTGTTATTCATGCTAAATGCTCAGCTGAGAAGTTAGAAGAGAGTCGTAAGCCATATTTTGATCGCCTGAAATTTGAATTGGATATTATTCTTCAAATGGGGTTTCCTGGATATTTTCTGATCGTCATGGACTTTATTCAGTGGGCTAAAAATCATGATATACCGGTTGGTCCTGGTCGAGGGTCGGGGGCGGGATCTCTCGTTGCTTATGTATTAAAAATTACGGACCTTGATCCCCTGCAATATGATTTACTATTTGAGCGGTTTCTAAATCCAGAGCGGGTCTCGATGCCGGATTTTGATATCGACTTCTGCATGGATGGTCGTGACCGTGTTATTGCGTATGTATCTGAGCATTACGGGAAAGAAGCGGTCTCGCAGATTATTACATTCGGCACGATGGCTGCGAAGGCTGTTGTACGTGATGTGGCGCGAGTTCAGGGCAAAGCTTATGGTCTGGCAGATCGATTATCAAAAATGATCCCTTTTGAAATCGGCATGACGCTGTCAAAAGCGATTGAGCAAGAACCAACATTAAAAGAGTTTATAGAAGAAGATGCGGGCGCCCAAGAAATTTGGGAAATGGCTGTCCAGCTGGAAGGGATTACTCGAAATGTGGGTAAACACGCTGGTGGGGTAGTTATCGCGCCTTCTAAATTGACCGACTTTTCTGCTTTGTATTGTGATGAAGAGGGTGGTGGCCTCGTCACCCAGTTTGATAAAAATGATGTGGAAGATGCCGGGCTGGTTAAATTTGATTTTCTTGGTTTAAGAACGCTCACGATTATCGACTGGGCGCTTAAAATGGTAAATCCTCGCCTCTTAAAAGAAGGCAAAGAGCCGGTTGATATCGATCATATTCCCTTGGATGATCCTGCTTCTTTTATCTTGTTGAAATCAGCACAAACCACAGCAGTTTTCCAGTTAGAGTCGCGAGGTATGAAAGATCTGGTTCGCCGGCTTCAGCCAGATGATCTAGAAGATATGATCGCGCTCGTGGCACTGTTCAGACCGGGGCCGTTAGAGTCGGGCATGGTTGATGACTTTATCAACCGAAAACATGGTCGGGCAGAGGTTGCTTATCCGCATCCTGACTTTCAACATGATAGCTTAGCGCCAGTTCTAGAACCTACTTACGGCGTTATCGTTTATCAAGAACAGGTTATGCAAATTGCTCAGGTATTAGCGGGTTATACGCTGGGTGGCGCTGATATGTTGCGTCGTGCAATGGGTAAGAAAAAACCTGAAGAAATGGCTAAACAGCGAGAGACCTTCCGTGAAGGTGCTATTTCGATTAATGTCGACCCCGATCTTGCGATGAAAATCTTCGACTTGGTAGAAAAGTTCGCGGGTTATGGTTTCAATAAATCTCACTCTGCCGCGTATGCGCTCGTTTCGTATCAAACACTTTGGTTAAAAACGCATTATCCTTCTGAATTTATGGCGGCAGTAATGTCTGCCGATATGCAAAATACCGATAAAATCGTGACCTTGGTCGAAGAATGTCGGCATATGAAGCTGTCGTTAGTGCTGCCCGATATCAATGTAAGTAAATTTTCTTTTACTGTCGATGATGAATTGCAGGTTATCTATGGTTTGGGGGCGATCAAAGGTCTAGGTGAAGGGCCTGTTGGTAGTTTGCTAGAAGCTAGAGAAGAGGGTGGTCCCTTTAAAAATCTATTCGATTTTTGTGATCGTGTTGATCTAAAAAAAGTGAATAAACGTGCCTTGGAATCTTTGATTCGTGGTGGTGCCATGGATAAAATTGGACCCAGTCGTGCGCGAATGATGGCGACCGTAGAAGAAGCAGTGAAGCGAGCAGGTCAAAATGCTCGGAATCAAAATTCCGGTATGATCGACTTGTTTGGTGAAGTGGTGCCTGATGACTCTGAAGATGTGTATCAAGGGAGTGAAAATGTTCGTGAGTGGAGTGAAAAAGAACGGCTTACTTTGGAAAAAGATACATTAGGCTTGTATCTGACAGGGCACCCATTTGACCAATACGAAAAAGAAGTACGTCAGTTCTCTCCTAATTCAATTGTTAATTTGAAATCCAGTCGAAGTAAAACAACGATTGTCGGGTTAATTGTTGATATTCGAGTGATGAAAAATAAACGTGGCCAAACCATGTGTTTTGTCACCCTGGATGATCGAAGTGGACGTATCGAAGGGATGCTTTTTGCAGATACTTATGATGAGTGTCGTGAAGCCATCGTAAAAGATACGATTGTTGCCATCGAAGGCGTAGCTAAAATAGATGATTATTCCGGGTCGATGAAGTTGCGCGTGAGTAACGTGCGTAGCCTGCTTGAAGCAAGGGCTAGCTTTGCTGATAGACTAGAAATATTACTTGATCAGAATCAGTTCGAGAATGGCTTTGTTTCATCGCTAAAAAATGTGATTGAACCTTATAAAAATGGATCGTGTAAAATGGCTTTGAGGTATCGGCGCCCTGAAGCGGAAACACTCATTGAATTAGGTAAAGTCTGGTGTGTAAAACCAACGGATGAACTCATGGATGATTTAAAATACTTACTGGGTGATAAAAAAGTACGTTTAGTGTATTGAACCTTTGATGTTATCTAAGCGTTAAAATGTCAACAATATTACTTGAGTTACTTGGCTATCTGACTGAAAATAGCATGCATTCTCAGCACGCTCCTTAATTACACTGACGATTAGAGATTATGAACTTATATTATTTGGATTTTGAACAACCGATTGCTGAACTCGAAGAAAAAATTGAAGAGTTACGTCTGGTCGGAACTGATCAAGAATTAAATATTCAAGAAATTATCGAGCGTCTCGAACATGAATGTGAAATTAAGACCAAAGAAATTTTTGCTAATTTGAATGCTTGGGATGTTGCTCGTTTGGCGCGTCACCCAAAGCGTCCTTATACTCAAAACTACATAGACCTGATCTTTACAGACTTTGATGAGCTACATGGTGATCGTATGTATGCTGATGATGAATCTATTGTTGGTGGTCTAGCACGTTTAGATGGGCGGCCCGTGATGGTCATTGGCCATCAAAAGGGACGAGAAGTCAAAGAAAAGGTGCGTCGAAATTTTGGAATGCCAAGACCTGAAGGGTATCGAAAAGCATGTCGTTTGATGGAGTTGGCTGAGCGTTTTGAGGTTCCGATAGTTACTTTTATTGATACACCGGGTGCTTACCCAGGTATTGATGCTGAAGAGCGTGGGCAGAGTCAGGCCATAGCTCATAATTTGGCTGTAATGTCTCGCCTTAAGGTGCCGATAATTTCAACGGTTATCGGTGAAGGTGGTTCGGGTGGAGCGTTAGCGATTGGTGTCTGTGATCAGCTAAATATGCTGCAATATTCTACGTATGCAGTGATCTCGCCGGAAGGCTGTGCCTCTATTTTATGGAAGAGTGCTGAGTTTGCTGCCGATGCAGCAGAAGCGATGGGTATTACCGCTGAGCGACTAAAAGAGCTTGATTTGATTGATAGTCTTATTGAAGAGCCTTTAGGTGGAGCACACCGAAATATGGTAGAAACAGCCAATAAAGTGAAGGCTGAATTGATACAAAACCTCGATCAGTTAAGTGCATTGGGTGTAGATGAGCTAGTAGAGCAGCGATACAGGCGGCTTATAGCTTATGTCAGAGAATGACTCGCTAAATTTAGCTCCGCTTCACCCTTCAATTCAAAGCGCAGTGCGCGCAATCCCGGTAAGTGATCGTTACTTTGTAGCCTTAAGTGGCGGTCTTGATTCAATGGCGTTATTAACATTTGCGCTGCCTTACCTACTTAAGTCTTATAAACCTACTATTCAAATCATCCATGTGCATCATGGATTAAGTCAATATGCCGATGAATGGGCTGAGCATTGTCAGTCTGTGAGTCATGCGATGGGCTTGGTTTGTCATGTTGAGCATGTAACGGTGGTGGCTGATGGCAAGGGGCTTGAAGCGGCTGCGAGAGAGGCTCGATACCAAGTATTTGAGGCCTATCTTTCAAATGGCGGGGTATTATTGCAAGGCCATCATCAAAACGATCAGGCCGAAACAGTATTAATGCGATTGTTGCGGGGTGCAGGGCCTGAGGGCTTGTCGGGTATTCCTCAGCAGCGTGTGTTATCAAATGGTCAGCTATTTCGCCCTTGGTTGGGGCTGTCTAGGTGTTTGTTAGAGGCTGAAATTCATAAACATCCTGTAAAATGGGTTGAAGATGATAGTAATACCGATCTTCAGTTTGATCGTAACTTCTTACGTCATGAAGTGCTTCCTTTGCTTGAGAAGCGTTGGCCAAATGTTTTAAATAGTATAAGTCGAACGGCTGATCGATCGGGGCAAACACATCAGCAGCTATTGTCTTGGTGCAAGGCGGAAATAGTTGGGGTGATGAGTGGGCGGTATGCAGCGGAACAAGCATTAGATTTGCAATCATTATCAATGTACGCAGTAGCGCAGCAGCGGTTTCTATTGAGGTATTGGTTAGACGGCCTTAAGGTCGAGCACCCATCTGAAAAGGTTTTTGAGCGTATTTGGTCGGAGGTGATTCCTGCAGAGCGGGATGCTTTGCCTGCTTTGCGTTGGGGGCGTAATCACCTACGGCGGTTTAATGGATGTTTGTTTTACCTTAGTGATCAAGCGGTCGAAGATCAAACTTATCAATACGAGGTGTTTTGTGATGCAAATACGCCATTAGGTAATTTTTCAATCGGTGGGCGAGAGTTAAATATCATATTTAAACCTGTAAATCGCCATGAGCAAAATCAATCGCTTATAAGGGCGCCAAGGCATGATGAGTTAGTCACTGTTCGTTCGCGAAAAGGCGGCGAATCAATTGTTTTACCGGGTTCTACTCAGAATAAATCCCTTAAGAAAATTCTTCAGGCCATGAAAGCAGCACCTTGGCGGCGACTACACATGCCGCTGATTTATTATGGTGAAACGTTGGCTCTAGTTGTTCTAGGCGCTAATGAAAGTTTGGTTGCGGAAGGTTTTCAGGCTAATGTTGAAAGCCCTGCTATCGAGATTAGCTGGAAATAAACCTGTAATAGGTTCGATGCCCCGTCCTATACCTCGTCCTATGTCTCGAAAGTCCTTGCAAATAGTAGGGTTTGCCACTAAAATTCGTCGCTCTAAAATCTGCAAGAGATCCCTACTTACCGGTTTGGTAATTGGTGGTGTTTCTTGTGTAACTGTAACTCCTTGCTTTTTAAAGTTATTTTTGAAAAATACTTAAAAGCTATAACCCATAGGGAGAGTATATGCGTCATTACGAAATTATATTCTTGGTACACCCTGATCAAAGTGAACAGGTTCCAGGAATGGTTGAGCGATATAAAGAACTTATTTCTACTGGTGGTGGTCAAATTCACCGTCTAGAAGACTGGGGTCGTCGTCACTTAGCTTACCCAATCAACAAAA
>Ga0209184_1000259_pt1 | contig 66730 bp, 53 predicted proteins | sample EN8Hudsemesocosm_2_FD_184627 | JGI IMG/M metagenome (GOLD analysis project Ga0209184, IMG submission 184627) | Methane-oxidizing microbial communities from mesocosms in the Hudson Canyon - EN8C Hudson Canyon (SPAdes) (version 2) | ecosystem: Environmental > Aquatic > Marine > Cold seeps | place... | reverse complement strand
TTTTCGTCGTGAAATTTCGGTGTCTACATTGCCTGCAGGCGACACTCAAATATCTATTACTATAAGTATTGGCGTTATTTTCGATAGTAAAGAAGGGCTTTCAAAACAGATGAATGAAGCAGATAATTCACTTTATTTAGCTAAAGATCATGGTCGTAACCAGATTGTTATATCTGGTAGTGATGAGCACGAATAGTCAACTAAGCTTCTTTGGACACTTAGCTATATTTTTTCAAATAAATCGTCGAGCTTAATATCAAAGTAATCACAAAGCTTGTCAATTACTTCTAGATCAATTCTTGTTGCGGTTTCGTAATATAAACGCGAAATAGTTCCCCTGTTGATCCCTGTATCTTTGGCAACATCTGAAATTTTTAACCGCTTTTCGCCCATGATTATCGACAGATAACATTTTATCATATGAAACACCAACCAAATTAAATACTCTACAAGAAGTTAAAATAATTCTTTGAGGGTATTAAGTCAAGTTTAGGTGTATTTTAATCTATAGGAGGTCAAGTGTTGTTCAGTGTTCCTTTCAGGAGGTAATGTTTTTTGTCAAATAAAGAGCATGTATTTTATTTAACTTTAATCATTAATGATGTGCTGTAGAGGGTTAAAATACCCTTTAAGTAAATGTGAAGTTAGATTTATGTTGTTTTCGCTCTGTAGAAAGTTAACTGTTGCTCAATATTCATCCTGCAGTGATCTTGATGTCGATAACCGAATGATAATGAAATAACTCGCCATAACATTGAATCGCAATGAAAAAGTATAGAAGTAAAAATATCAAAAACTTTATGGAAATGCTGAGAGTAATCTAATAGAATCCTCAGCTAATGCGCTCTCGTGGTGAAATGGATATCACATGGACCTCCGGAGTCTAGGTTGCAGGTTCGATTCCTGCCGAGAGCGCCAATACCCCATCCGTCGTATAACGCATCTTATCTACAAAAAAAGCATCAACCAAAATGGCAGATGCTTCTTAATGATTATTGACGATATTGGTTATATGAGTTTATTCATACATACCGCTGTCGATAATTAATTTTAAAAATGTAGCGAGTGCTTTAAGCTCTATTCTTACGGCGTAAGCCTAAACCCATTAAAGCTAATGCGAAAATAGCCAGTGTTGTTGGTTCAGGTATTGTTCCATCTACTTGAGTGCGTGAGGTGTTTAACACTAATCTAGCTTGCGCGAGGTACTTATAATCTAGTCCTGTAACATCATACAGCGATAAACGCCAATCTGAATCGCCTAACCCCACACCATTAAACATGCTCATTTCTGAAGCTTTATACCCGCCATCAGTATAATTTGCATGCGAAGTTATTCCCTGAAGTGAGCCCGGTAAGTCTGCATATAACGCGTCATCACCTAGCCAAAAACTAACCATCCATTCAATGGCTGTCGAATTAAAAGTACCTGTTGGGATAAGAGTCGCGGTCAAACCGTACGTTACGTTAGTAAGTGTTAATGATAATTCGTTTTGCCAGGCACTATCGCCAAACGCGCCATCGTCGATACAGCTAAATTCAGCGTTATAACTCCCGTCGCACGCCCCTATGTTAACCCATAAATAAGAACTATCGATAGTCTCACCATTACCGGTAATAAAATCCCAGCTTGTTACCGACGCGTCTACTGTTTGAGAAATATCCATTACGCCAGTGTCTATAATTCCTGCTTGAGCAAGACTGCTAACTGATAATAGTAAGCTAGTTAAAGCAACATTTAAAAATTTAAATTTCATTTAATAATCCTTTTTGATCCCTTTCCATTTACTTTGGTAGGTGAACGATAAATTAATTGCATTTTTGTTTCAGCATCAGGACCGCATAAGTCGCGCCAAAACAAAGAATTGCTTAAATTTCAACCGCGTAAAGTTTGTTAAATAGTTCGGTAAGGCAATGCTGTAAATTAAGCTGACACTAGTGTTTAAGTGTTCGTTAACAAAAAACTTGCCTACTATTCTATTATTTCAAAGAACCTTAGCAATGAACATTTGTAATAAAACGAAATAAGGTTGATGAATTAGATTAACTGCATAGGTCTATCTAAATTGCTCAATTTTAAGCAAACTTTGACAGTCTTACTATGGATTTGACATGGTCATTAATTAGTGTGTACCAACTATTTTTGCCGAGAAGGTTATTGATCATTAACGTTGGAAAACAAAATAATTTGACTTTGTGACTATAAACGATATGGTAGAAAAATCTTATATTGATGAAGCACTTTTAATCTTAGCCGTAGCGGGCAGTTGTATTTTTTCAAGCAGATTTAAGGACTTGTAAGAGTTGACCATCTATGGTGCTAGCGGTGTAATTCAACTAAACGATGCTATGCACCAATTCTTATTGCTTGAAAAAATGGAAACCTTTAAAATCGCTAGCAGTAGCCATTATTGCGTAATAAATGGCGTGTTTGCAGGCTAATAGTGAGTATCATTGTTAGATACAATACTTGGTAAAGGACTCAAAAGTTTTTTAATTGAATTAAAGATATATATCGAAATCTTGAATTAATTGCAGGATCTCATTTCACAAGGTAAAGGTTTAAAATCAAATGAAAGTTACGTTTTATGGAATTGGTTATGTAGGGCTTGTACAAGCTGCGGTATTGGCAGATGCTGGGCATGATGTTTGCTGTGTTGATATAGATAAAACTAAAATTGACAACCTAAAAAAAGGTATCATTCCAATCTATGAACCGGGTCTTACGCCGATAGTTAAAGATAATTTCGCCTCAGGTCGATTGAAATTTACCACTGATTCAGAATTTGGTGTCAACTTTGGTGAACTACAATTTATTGCTGTTGGTACCCCTCCAGAAGAAGACGGCTCAGCAGATCTTAAATATGTATTAAAAGTTGCTGAAACCATTGCAACTTATATGACCTCACCTAAAATCATTATTGATAAATCTACAGTTCCTGTTGGCACAGCAGGTAAAGTAACAGCAAAAATTACTGCTGTGTTAAATGAACTTGGTAAAGAGCAACTAGATTTTTCCGTGGTATCAAACCCTGAGTTTTTAAAAGAAGGTTCAGCGGTATCCGATTGTAAAAGACCCGATCGTATTGTTATAGGTACAGATTCAAGTGATGCCGAAGAACTAATGCGAGAACTTTATGCACCTTTTAATCGTAACCATGAAAAAATAATCGTTATGGACATTAAAAGTGCTGAACTTACAAAATATGCAGCTAACTGCATGTTAGCGACAAAAATTAGTTTTATGAATGAAATGGCCAATATAGCGGAACTAGTGGGAGCAGATATTGAACATGTACGCCATGGTATTGGTTCAGACCCCCGTATTGGTTATCAATTTATCTACCCAGGCTGTGGTTATGGCGGTTCATGTTTCCCTAAAGACGTACAAGCCTTAGTACAAACCGCAGATGCCATTGGCTATGAATCTGGAATATTAAAAGCGGTTGAAAGGGTCAATTATCGTCAGAAAAATAAATTGTTTGAATACATTACCAAGCATTTTGGTGAAAACCTTAAGGGTAAAACCATTTCTTTGTGGGGACTTTCTTTTAAACCTAACACCGATGATATGCGGGAAGCTCCCAGCAGAGTTTTGATGGAAGCATTATGGCAAGCAGGCGTTAAAGTGCAGGCTTATGATCCTGAAGCTATGGAAGAGACTCAACGCATATACGGAAGCAGGGACGATTTAACCTTAATGGGTACCAAGGAAGCAGCACTTAATGGATCTGATGCGCTAGTTATATGTACAGAATGGCAAAACTTTAAAGCGCCAAATTTTGATACTATTAAATCAGAACTAACAGAAGCTGTAGTTTTTGATGGACGGAATCTATTTGAACCAACAAAAATGGAAAAAAAGGGAATTACTTATTGGTCGATTGGTCGTCTGCCTACATAGACAACTAAAATATGTAGTATGCTGAAGACAAATTTAATGATTGCTTTGAACTTCTCAAATTAACTTGAGCATAGGTAGAGTATAATTACAGCTCGCTTCAAGTTAAGTGTGTAATATATAAAATTAAGTAAAGCTAAGCGGTATTATTCGAATTTGTGCTATATTTACTTATCTCTTACTCATAAAGCTCTCAATTACAGATTTATTAAACTTTGGGTTGCAGTAATTAGTTTATAAAAAAGGAACTTTTATCTATGAAATTGTCACCATATAGCTTAATCCACGAGCATAAGTTGCCATCTAAATTGTCTGAGTTATTTAAAATCGCTGAAAGTACATCTATAGTTGGTTTTGGTGCTACAAAAGAACAGCAAACTTTTACCTTGCTTTCTGCACTTATAGACACTCAAGACACTGTTTTTTTTGAAGAATTAAATCAAGAGCTAGACGAATATTTTTTATCATTAAGTAACGATTTGTTGGTTAATTCAGCTAAGTAAGCACATGTGATCTTAGTACAATACCTAGATATTGATTTTAAGGAAATAGTGTTAATTTTTCTAGCTATGTGTGTCAATGTATACCCATTCAAGTAAATGGTTCCTTCTCTGGGTAATATAAGCCTACAATATTAATGTACTTTATCGAAAAAAGTGCATAAAGTAGGAGCTATACTTTCAATACCCTATTGAATCTTTTACTCTTTTATTATGATAAAAATGCATTTACCTTATTTTCCCCAACATAATTTGTTAAAGTTTATTAAACATTGTATAAGTTTTATTTTGCTATTGATCTGTATCTCCACAGCGCAGGGTGCGGTCAATGAAGGTTATCAATTAACACAAGTTGAAGCTGAGCCTTATACCCAAGTAATACAGCGTACGGGTAAAGTTGATTTTGCTAGAGTCGTCAACCTTTCCTTTAAAACCGCAGGCTTTTTAACTCAACTGAATGTTGATGAAGGGGGCACTTTTGAGAAGAAGCAGTTACTAGCCGCATTAGATACTTCAGAATTAAAAGCAGAAAAAAATTCAACCTACGCACGTTTATTACAAGCAAAACGCAATATTGAGCGCATTAAAACCTTAATGAACAAAGGCCTAAGTTCACAGCGAGAATTAGATGATGCGTTTACCGCTGTTGAAACTACACGAGCAGCCTACCGAGTGGCATATTATAATTTAGAGAAAGCACAAATATTTGCTCCTTTTGATGGTGTGGTTGTTCGGCGAAACACTGACTTAGGTGAATTACAATCTCCGGGTGTAGGAGCTTTGCAGGTCGCCACATTGTCTAATAATCTTATTGCGAGTGTTTCTTTAACGGGTGAAGAGATTTCATTAGTACATTTAAATCAAAAGGTGAAAGTTCATTTAGCCTATTCGGGGTTGGTGGATGGTAAAATAAGTAAAATTCCAGCAATAGCAGACAGTCGAAATCACTTGTTTACTATTGAAGTTTCTTTGGAAGAAGCTGATTTTAGTAAACCAATGATTGTTGGTCAGTTAGCTAGAATACTTATTTATGCACAAGGCCAAGATTTTGTTTATCGTTTACCAATAGAGGCCCTGAATGCAGTGAATGAACAAGGACAAGCTTTGATAACGATTGAGAAAAACAATAAGCCTGAGCAAAATGCTTTTACAATATATAAAATAGATAATAACTTTCTTTATTTAGCTGCACAAGAAAATTCAGTTGCATTAGATGTTATTACCCAAGGATGGAATAAGTTGCCGCTTATTTCTACTAAAAAGTAGTCTAATGAAGTTACCTAGTTTAGCGATTAAAAACGCACAATTTACTTTGACAATTGTTGCTTTACTTGTACTAGTAGGCATAGTTTCCTATTTCAATATGCCACGCAGTGAAGATCCTCAGTTTGACTTACCCATAACCATCGTTGAAGTTATTTATCCAGGTGCTTCGCCAAGTGATATTGAAACCCTTGTCGTTGATATTATCGAAGAAGAAATTTCAGATATAGCTGATATAAAAAAAATCGAATCTGAAGTTCGAAATGGTGCAGCAAGAATCACAGTTACTTTCATTTATGGCACCAATGCAGAAGCGGCTTTTAATAAGATCAAGCAAGCAATTGCCACAGTAAAGCCTGATTTACCGCTAGGAATTCAACAACTATTAGTATTAAAAGCAACTCCAAGCAGCGTTGCCATTATGCAGCTCGCTTTGTGGAGTGAACCAAATGATTATAAAGCGACAGAGTTTTATGCTAAACAATTAGAGAAGCGATTAGAGACAATTGCCAACGTAAAAAAAGCAGATATATGGGGTTATCCTCAACAGATTGTTGCAATTGATATCAATTTGGATCTATTACAGCATTATGGCATTTCAGTAACGGATATTAATAGAGTATTGCAAGGAAGAGCAGTAAATATTGCGCCAGGTTTTGTTGATGCCAACACGCGTCGTTTTAATGTTAAAGGCAGTGGCAATTTTAACAACCTTTCCGAATTAGAAAATACCGTGGTTTCATCAGGTGATGATTTCGTTTTAAGATTAAAAGATGTAGCAACCGTGGCTTTTGCAGATAGAGAGCCAAACTACCTAGCTTATTACGATAAACGTCCCGTTATTTTTATTACAGTAGAACAGCGTTCAGGTAGTAATATTTTCACGCTAACAGAACAAATGAATACTGTTATTGAAGCATTTAAGGAAAGTTTACCTAAACAAATGAAGTTGGCGGTAATATTTCAACAGGCCAACAGTGTAGAAACCAGAGTTAATGGTTTTTTTGAAAATTTAGGACAAGGTTTAATCTTAGTCGGATTACTGGCATTATTGTTCTTGGGTTTTCGCGAATCTCTCGTAGTTATTGCTGCGATTCCTTTATCTTTTTTAATCGCTATTGGATGGCTAGATTTTGCTGGTTTTGGCTTACAGCAAATGTCGATTGTCGGTTTGATAATCGCTTTAGGTTTGTTAGTTGATAATGCTATCGTAGTTACTGAAAGTATTCATCGAGAAAAGCGTTACTGCTCAAATTTAAATGAAGCGGCTAAAGTGGGAACAAGTAGAGTTGGCTGGGCTGTAACTAGTGGCACAATCACCACAATGTTAGCTTTTTTACCTATGTTGATGCTCAGCAGCAGTACCGGAGACTTTATTCGCTCTATGCCTGTTACAGTGGTGTTTGTTCTACTTGCTTCCTTATTGATTGCCTTAACTCTAACTCCTTTGATAGCCAGTCATTTCTTTACTTTAAAGCCTTCTAAATATAAAACATTGCAACACTATGTTAACGCTTTTGCAGAAGGCATATATCAGCGATTTTTACAGAAAGTTTTAGCACTTCGCTGGATAGTTCTCGCTGTAGCTGCACTGTGTTTATTTGCCATGTTGTCATTATTTAGTGAGGTTGGCGTCAGTTTATTTCCGCGAGCTGAAAAACCAATGCTTTTAATCGATGTAGAAACGCCAGTGAATTCATCGCTTGCTCATACTGATAGTGTGATGAAATTAGTTGCTGAACATGTTGAAAAGCAGCCATTAGTGGCTAAAGTCGCTTTAAATGTAGGTAATTCAAATCCAAGGATTTATTACAATGAAATACCCAAACGTGGCCGGGTTACTTTTGGGCAAATACTGGTGGTGTTAGAAGAGTATGACGCCATAAAAGTTGCTTCATTAGTTAAAGGTCTACGAAATGAGTTTTCAAGTTGGACACAGGCAACTATTAAAGTGAAAGAGTTCACTCAAGGACCTGTAACGGATCAACCTATTTCTATACGTTTAATGAGCGAGTCTCTTGCAGACTTAGAAATAGTATCGAATGATTTAGCAGCCAAAATGGCCGAGACAGCAGGAATTATCAATATAGATAACCCTATTGGTTTGGCAAATACCGAACTAGAGTTAAACATTAATTATGATCAAGCGGGTTTGAGTAATGTTGATATCAACACGTTAGACAACACTTTAAAAACCGTGCTTTCGGGTACAGAGGTTGGCCGATTTAATGATGTTAATGGTGAAGATTATCCCATTGTTGTACGCAGAAATTCTCCAGAAGTTGATGGACTGGATGATATTTATATTAACAACCTTCATGGGGAGGATATCCCACTTAAACAAATTGCTACTATGGGATTAAAAAAGGGAAAAACAGACTTTTTCCACTATCAAAAATTGCGTATGTCTAAGGTTTCTGGTGATGCAGCGAAAGGTTACTCCGTTAATGAATTAACTGCGCAAATGGTTGACTACTTACAGCAATATTCATTACCAATGGGAATGTATTTTTCATTGGGTGGTGAGGAAGAATCAAGGCAGGAATCATTTTCAGGATTAGTACAAATAATGATTATTACTGCTATTGGAATTTTTGGAGTGCTAGTTTTACAATTTAAATCCTTTTTACAGCCTATTATTATATTTAGCTCAATTCCATTTGCAATGGCAGGATCGGTGATTGGTTTATATTTAACAGGGCTGTCGTTTTCTATGATGGCCTTTATTGGTTTAATCAGCTTATTTGGTATTGTTGTTAATAATGCCATTATTTTAATTGATACGACGAATAGGAATATTATTGGTGGCTTTGATACCGTAGATGCCATTCTAAGCGCTAGTGTGACACGCTTTACACCTATTTTACTCACAACATTAACGACTATTGTCGGCCTACTGCCGTTAACTTTACTGGGTGGTGGCTTATGGCAACCATTGGGCGTGGTGTTGATTTCTGGCTTATGTGTTTCGGCACTATCGAGCTTTCTACTCGTGCCTGTGTTAACTCAATTGTTTACTCGTAATGAGGAACCTCATACTGCGGTCAGAACTAAGGCTATGGAGTAAAAATTTTGAAGCTAAAATTTAGGTAATTCACCAACACTGTTATCTTTTTGAAAGTAATCTTTTATTCCCATATATGACTTTCTTGCTAAATGTGGAATAAGCAATCTTAGTGGCATCCTAATAAGATGTCCTCTCCAGTATAAGAAAAATTCTGCTACTGCCATTTTCCAGTTTCTACAGCTACGATGATTTGGTCTGAAGATATTAATAAAACAAAAATTTAGAAATACAATGGCAAGCTTATTAGATGGTTGCCATTCTAGTTTGCCTAATTGTTTGTCTGTGATAAGGGTTGAAAGTATTAAAGCAGAATATTTAAGCGCAAGCCATAAATATGTTGATAATCCTAAATGATTTGCACGTTCAATTAAAAGGTCAATAAATTTTGGTTCAGATAAACAAAAATGGCGAATTAGCATATCAATATCAGATAGGTCTCTTAAACCATGATGAAATTCACTTTCGGTAAATAAATGTACGGCGGTGTGTATAACTAAATCTACATCTGATAAAAAAGTGATTAGACCTAGTTTGTCAATGAGTAACTCTTGAGTGTTAAAAGTGCTAGCATCAGGACAGTTCTTATTAGTTAGAGGTAATATATTATGGTGTAAGTCTAATACTGTACGTCTTTTTGCATGTTGAAGAGGGGGGATCTCGTGCATCCATTTTCGGTAATATTGTTCATTATAAGCCTCATTTTTTTGCGGTATCCAACCGTAACTATAAAGCTGAACTTCGGCGTCATTAATTTCAGATTTTGCAACTAAAATATCGATATCAGAAAAACTTCGTCCAAAGCAGTTTGGTAGTTTTCTGATGGCATACATTGCACCTTTAAGAAAAACAGGAGTAATATTTGTACTGGATAATGCTTCAGTAATTTCTTGTATTTCTCTACGTGTATTTATACGCATATGTTCCGCTACTTTATAGCCGGACTCAAAATGCCATAAAACTTGTTGGGGTATTTCACTTAATATATCAGCTGTATAGAATAAGTAATAAAGTCGTCCTAAAAGGCTGCAACTTGCGGCTTGAGCTATGAGTAATTCCCACTCTTTAAGTGATAATTGAATTGTTTTTTTTGGGTCTATAAGTGCTTGAGTTAAAATGTTCATTGATTTGCTAAACTGTCAAAATAGTTAATACCATCATCTAGACTACTGTAGGTTAAATTCAGTCCATTTACTTGTTTAACTAATGACATTAAAGAGGTAAAGCCTTGTTTACCCAGTAAATGGTAGTTAAAACTATTTTCTATCAGCTTTAAAAAGACACTCTTAGAAGAAACATATTCACTTGTGAGCTTTGCATTTTCTAAATATTGAGGGAATATGATATGTGTTGCAGTGGCTTTTTCATGCATACGCACCACACTTTCAGCAGAGGGCTTTAATAGTGCGACACTTCCCTTATGGGTATCATTCATTGTCGAGGTAAAAACGGCAGAAGGAGCAAAGTTTTTAATTAAATCAATTGAATTATTTTTAAGGTTTATTGGTCTAGCAAGAGGATATATTTTTCCATTAGCTAGAGATAACATAGTTAATTCGTCTGATAATAAGCGCCAGCCATGAAATGTGAGGCTAGCACATAATGTGCTCTTTCCTGAGCCCGGAGGAGCAGGCATTATTACACAAACACCATTTTTTTCTAGCACCGCGGCATGGAAAATTAAAAAATGATGGGCGTGATTGGCTATACACCAATTAAACCCCCACTCAAACATTGCAGATGCTTGATTTAATGGTAATGGTTTAAAAGGGGTTTCATCAGCAGAATAAAAATTTACTTGAGGGCGAAAAAAATGGCGGAGTACATTAGGTGAGCGAATTTGAATTTTAAAATCAAAAAATTGATCATCAGATAATTTAGGATGCTCACTATATAGTAGTGATAAATCATTTATAACAGCAGGTAAATTGGTATTAATAGAAGCACTAAAAGGTCCAACAGCAATGTTTATTTCTTGGTTATACATTAAATTATATTAGAACCTTGCTATGGATTAAGTTCAATGATCATACTTTTTTTTAATTGATTAATGTGTTCTTGAATTACTTCTGTAGTAACACCCGATTGCAATGATTTTTGGTTGCAATAAATATAAACATCATCAACGCTTGAAGGCTTAGAATTTATTAAACTAACAATATCGGCAGCAGTGTTTTCAACAACATGTGTATCATTGTTGCCGGAATGATATAAGAAAATATCATTCCCCAATTCAGCAAAAGTAATTTCAGTGCTTATTTGGAAATGCTCAGGCATTAAAATTCTTTATCTGCGATATCAGCAAAGATATAAGTAGGATCACCAGTATTATATGCAATTATTAATTGCTCTATAGTATACGGCCAACCATAAAGAAATGGGAATTTGTCAGTTTCATAGCTGCCGAAATTACCTTGGTACCAGCCTAAATCGAAGGCACGCGTATTTAACAATCCTTGTACAAATCTTCTTTCATATTGGTCATTGCCAGCAATAAAGCTATGTAAGGTACCTGATGCGCCATTACGAGGGACTATATCTGTAGTGTGCCCTAGCTGGTCTTTAATACCACCGAATGAATCATCATTAAGATCCGTTAACGTTAAGTCTCGTGCTAGAGGCGCAGGCCATTCGTATGGATGTCCGACATCTTTCTTCCAACCACCGGGACTGAAACCATACCCGTCACAATGATCTTCACCAGTATGGTGAGATAAATTACCAGAGAGCATACCTGAAACGGTACATTTAAAATCTCCAGCCCAAACCGGTTTGGCCGCAATAGTTGTTATTACGGGAGCTGCTAAAGCCGCTTTTACGAGAAAACTACGTCTTGAATTAGTCGATGAGGAGTTAGATTCAGATGAAACTCCATCTTGATTCTTTGGGATATTATTTTTCTCTAACATTTCATTAATCCTTTTTGTACTACAAGTTTTCTAGCAGACTGTCAGCTATCTTTACAAACAGCCGCTATTATATCAATATCTGACAAATAATGCACCATTTGTGCCTGTTTGCTTTTATTTAGGTAAACCAATCACTTAAGTATGTTGAAGTAATGATTAAAAACGTTAGTGTAAATAATGCGTACAAGTATCGAATTATCCATTCTGAGTGGTACAATGATGGCTCTAGCAGTAAGGCTAGGCTCTATGCCATTATATTAGGTATTTCTTAGATATTAGTGCAGATAAGTATCAAAACGATACATAGAGCTAAGAATAATAACAGGAATAGTACTAATGACAGTAATTGGCGTTTCAGGGTATTTATTAGCGAGCTGTGCTTACTTGGTTTTTATATTATTATTGTTGGCTGCGCGTAACAAAACATTACCAGGCCGATTAGTTTTAGTAGGTAGCCTTTTAGTCTTTGCTTCTTCTGTGGTTTCGGCTTTGCAAATCGATCAAGGTTTTTCCTTGCAAACAGTTTTGCTTGTAGAAAACTTTAAACTAGCAATTTGGTCGTTATTGGTTTTATGTACCCAAACTAATGTCCACTCCATTCGTTCGGCTTTTCGTCAATTAAAAATAAAAAAATACTTATTCACTTGGCTCGCCTTATCTTTATTATGCTGGTTAGCGGTTTTGTCGCAACCACAAGGCGCTAAATATCTATTTTTATTACTTTTATTATTAAATTTATGGTTAATGGTGCTACTTGAGCAATTATATAGAAATGCTGATGTGAAAGTTAAGTGGGCTTTATGGTCACTGATTATTGCTTTGGGGATGAGTACGGTTTTTGATTTTGTTCTTTTTGCACAAGCTGCCATGGTTAATCAATTAGATTTTAGTTATTGGTACGCACGAGGTTTTTTAACCGCTGTTGGGATGCCGTTGATCTTAGTGAGTACACGACGTATTAAAAACTGGTCAGTAAATGTGTTCGTGTCTCGCGATGTGGTTTTTTATAGTTCCATGTTATTGATTTCTGGTGTGTATTTGCTTTTGTTGGCCTTGGCAGGCTATGTTATTAATTATTTTGGTGGCGCTTGGGGGGATGTAATAAGCATTGTCTTTATTATATTGGGTGGTACAGTGTTAGCCACTCTGTTGATGACTGAAAAATTGCGTAGAGAAGTAAAAGTATTCATCACCAAACATTTTTTTGCTAACAGATATGATTATCGACTTGAGTGGCTAAAATCTATTGATCAATTAAGTAATTCAAATAACGATAACTATTATCAAGCAGCTACAAAAATAATTTGCTCGACACTAAATATTGAGCGAGGTGCTTTGGTAAGAAAAGCTTCAATAGGAACTTATGAGCTTTTATATCAGCAAGGTTTAGAAATAGAAAACGGGCAGATGCATCCTTTATCCGCTGTAGATGAATTTTGTCAGCAGTACGATTGGATTATTGATGTTCGTGAATATGCTAGCATTGAAAATAGTTATCCAGATTTAGAATTAGATGTAGAATTTTGCCGCTCTCAGAAAATTGATATTATCATTCCAATTTTTAAAAATGTACATGTCTGTGGATTTTTCTTACTCGCCTTACCCAAAGGGCGTAGTTTGTTGAATTGGGAAGATAGAGATTTATTGTTTGCTATCACTAAGCAATTAAATAATTACATGTCATTAAATGAGGCCAATGACAGCTTGGCAGAGTCAAAGCAGTTTGATGCTTTTCATCGTATGTCAGCATTTTTAGTGCACGATTTAAAGAATGTTCAAGCACAGTTGGGCTTGATTAATGCAAATGCCAAACGACACCGTAACAACCCTGATTTCATAGATGATGTTTTTGAAACGATTGATTCTGCGACAAAAAGACTAGAAAAAGTATTAGAGCAGTTACGAAATAAACAGGTTATGGAGTCTGCTAAAAAGCGTGTTAGTGTTAACCATTTGATAGCACAAGTAGCTAAACAGCGAAATATTTCTTTGCCAAAAGTTATTCTTGAGGTGTCAGTAGAAATTGAAATTGTTATTGATCAAGAAACCTTTTATTCTGTACTGAATCATTTGGTGCAAAACGCCCAAGAGGCCACTAAGAATGATGGTTGGGTTAAAATACGTGCAGAGATTATTGCCAATAAGTTACATATAGCTGTATTGGATAATGGCAGCGGAATGTCTAGCGATTTTATTAAAAATCGCTTGTTTAAGCCCTTTGACACCACCAAAGGTAATTCGGGTATGGGGATTGGTGCATATGAGGCTAAACAATTTATTGAAAGTGCTGGCGGTACAATAGAAGTCACCAGCTTAGAAAATGAAGGAAGTATTTTTCATTTAATTATTCCATGTGAATAATTAAATACATTGAAATTAAAAAGGGTTTAGCTTAGCTATGGAAAAAGTATTAATTGTTGATGACGATAAAGGAATTCAAAAACAGCTTAAATGGAGTTTATCTGACTACAGCCCCATCCTCGCTGGAGATAGGGAAGAAGCTATAGCGGCAGTTAGACGTTATGAGCCTAAAGTTGTCACTTTAGATTTAGGCTTACCGCCTGATGCAGCCAATGCAAGTGAGGGGTTGAAAGCGCTAGAAGAAATTCTTGCTATCGCACCACACACAAAAGTTATTGTTATTACAGGGAATGAAGATAGAACAAATGCATTAAAAGCTATTTCTGCGGGCGCTTACGATTTCTATCAAAAACCTATTGATGCAGACGTGATTAATGTCATTATTTCACGCGCATTAACCTTATCAAACATTGAAAGTGAAAATCGCAGTATGCGCGCAGTGACTGATAGTTATATTGGTATTATTGGCAATAGTGAAACCATTGAACGTTTACGTACCATGGTAAAGCGCATTGCACCAACCAATATTACAGCATTACTGTTAGGTGAAAGTGGTACAGGTAAAGAGGTAGCAGCAAAAGCTGTGCATCTTGCAAGCGATCGAAGCAATAAACCTTTTGTTGCTATTAACTGTGCTTCGATTCCTGAAACACTATTAGAAAGTGAACTATTTGGCTTTGAAAAGGGCGCATTTACAGGCGCGCATAAAACCACTAAAGGAAAAATAGAGTGTGCAGAAGGAGGGACCTTATTTCTTGATGAAATAGGTGATATGCCTTTTAATTTACAAGCTAAGTTGCTTCGTTTTTTACAAGAAAAAATAATTGAACGACTAGGTGGTAGAGAAGAAATTCCGGTAAATGTTAGAGTCGTTTGTGCAACGAACCAAAATTTAGAAGAAATGGTCGCGAACAAAGAATTTAGAGAGGATTTATTTTATCGAGTGAGCGAAATCACCCTAAATATTCCGCCATTACGTGACCGTGAAGAAGATGTGCTGATTCTTGCTCAATATTTTCTGCAACTTTATGCCATTGAATATAAAAGTAATGCTAAATCATTTTCTGATGATGCAATTGGCGCGATTAAGGCTCATAAATGGCCAGGTAACATCCGTGAGTTACAGAACAAAGTTAAATCTTCTGTTGTGATGTGTACGGGAGTGCAAGTGACTGCTTTTGATTTAGGCTTCTTTGATCATAATGATAGTAATTATGAATTATCATTAAATTTACGTACGGTAAGAGAACAGGCTGAATCTATTGCGATTCAAAAAGCCTATGCGCTATCTGAGGGGAACATGTCTAAAACATCAGAATTATTAGGTGTTACTAGGCCAACCCTGTACTCATTAATTGAAAAGTATGAATTGAATATTAATAGTTAAGTGTTAGCTATGTGTATAGGATCAATAATCTCCTGAGTAAAGTGCATAGGCACGTAAATATTTTAAGGTAATAATGTAAATGAGTTTTTCAATCAGGTTTGTTTTGTTCATATTTATGATCAGTTATGGCATTACTTCTAATAAAGTTTTGGCGAAAACAGATTATTATGAAGTCGCTTTGCAAGCATATTACCAGAATGATATTGATGCAGCTTTTATACATTTAAAAAATGCATTACGGGAAAATTCAGACAACCTACCTGCAAAATTGTTATTAGCAGAAATACTTATTAAGAAGCGCTTATATTCATCAGCAGAACACGAATTAAATGATGCTGTTATGAAGGGGGCAGACATTAATTTAGTTTTAAGCCCTCTAGGCAGAAGTTTATTATTACAAGGGAAATTTGATTTAGCACTGCAGTTTGCAGATCAAAAAAAGTTACATAAACAAGGCATGTTAGCTTTTAATTTGATTAAAGCCGAAGCTTACCTAGGTTTATCAAATAAAGATAAAGCGGAAGATTTATATAATACAATTTTATTGAATAATCCCCATAACGTAGAAGCTATGCTAGGGCTAGCATCAATTTATAACACGAGAAACAAGGCTAAAGAATCTCAAGCACTACTTGATAAAATTGCTTTAATCGCTCCAAAAAATAGTGAGATGTGGCAAATAAAAGGACAATTAGCCCGCAATAATGGCGAATTAGAAACTTCCATTGCTCATTTTAATAAAGCAAATGAACTGGAGCCCGATAATATTGCTACGCTAAGATCGTTAGCAAGTAGTTATATAGAGCTTCAAAAACTAGAAAAAGCGCAAGTGTTAGTAGTACAAATTTTAGCTTCAAATCCTAATGATCTACAAACACAGTTGATGAAAGGTAACATATTAAGATCATTAGGTGATAGAGAGTTATCTCATCAAGTTCTGAATAAGCTGTCGAATCAATTATCGTCGATTGATGAAAGCTATATGTTATCTCAGCCCCCGCTTTTATTGATTGACGCCATGAGTAGCTACGGACAAGAAAATTGGCTTCAAGCTCAAAAGAAGTTTAAAGTGTATATTAATCAAGGGATTGAAGGTGATGATGTGAGTTCAATAATTTTATTAGCTGATGTCTATGTTAAATTAGAGAAACCTGAGCAAGCATTAGAATTATTGTCTAGCTATGAATCTCAACTTATTAAAAACAAGGATTATGCATTAATTTTGACGGGACTTTATCTGCAGTTTAATCAAGACTTTAAAGCAGATTATGTGTTAAATAAGCTTAGGGGAAAATATAGTAATGATGAAGATGTCTTAATACTTTCTGCAAAATTGTTAAGTAAAATGGGGCAGGGTGAAACAGCATTATCACTATTAGAGTCAGCTAATGTTCAAGATAGTCTTCAATTTAAGCACACTTTAGCAGTAATCGCCTTGCAACTGGGTGAATTAGATAAAAGTTTAACCTATACGCAGTCTTTAATTTCAATGTCTCCTGATGTAATTGAATACCAATTATTATATACGCGTGTTTTATTACAACGCGGACAGTTCGATAGTGCAGAAAAAATTATTGTAAATTTATATACGAAGCACTCAGACAATCGGGAAGTTCGTTATAATTATGCTTTGTTACAATTTAATACTGATAACCTTAGTGAGGCTAAAAAACTATTTGGTAGTTTAGTGCAGGAAGATCCTAGTGATGGTAAAAGTTGGTTTGTCTTGGCGCAAATAGCTCATGATTTAGGTGATATAGATGAAACAGTAAGGATTTTGGAGCGTCAAACTAAAAATGAAGAATATAGAAATAGAGCACTACATAAGTTAGTTCAAATTCACTACGCACAGCAGGAATTTGAAAAAAGTTTGTTGATCATTAATGTATTATTGCGAAGTAATCGTCTAGATGCACAAGCAATCTCGATGAAAGCAAAAAATTTAATAGCACTGAAACAAATAAAAGAAGCAAAGCGTCAGCTTGATATTTTATTAGGTCTTTGGAGCGAAGATGCACGTAATTTATTGCAACTAAGTAAATTACAGCTAAGAATTAATGATTTAATTGGCGCAGAAAATAGTTTAGAAACAGCTTATGCCATGGAGCCCAAAGCCTTACCTATAATAATAGATAGTATTAAATCAAAAATTAGGTTAAATAAATTAGCTGAGGCTTCCACTCTTTTGGTAAAAGCCGAGAAGAATGGCCATAAAGGTAATATTTACTTAATTATCTTAAAGGGGGATATTGAGAATGCTAAAAATAATGGTAATGCTGCTTTTAACTATTATTTGACCGCACTAAAAAAAGATGATGCTAATATTATTGCCTTAGTCAAACTTTCACAGGTAAGTACAACAAAAACACTATCAAAAAAATATATTAAACAGTTAAGTTACTTGGTAAATAAACACCCAGAAAGAACACTGCAAAGGCATACTTTTGCTGACCACTTACTTGCACATAAAAAGTTTGAACAAGCTAAACTCCAATACCAAGTACTGATAACACAAGATATACCTCCATCTAAAAGAGCATTAGCATTAAATAATTTAGCGACTATATATCTTAATGAAAATGCGCATCAATCTGCTGTAGACGTCTCGAAACAGGCATTCGAAATGTTGCCGTCACCGGCTATTATCGACACGCTAGGTTGGTCGTTAGTTTTATTAGGTGATACAAATAAAGGACTATCCTATCTTAGACAAGCGTTTAGTATGTCTTCTAACCGTCCAGATATTCAGTACCATATTGCTTATGCTCTGGTAGAATTAAATCGTAAAGAAGAAGCTAAAGCACTATTGATGAGTATAACTAAGTTACCTGATACATTTATAGAGCATAAATTAGCTAAGCAACTGTTGAGTACATTGTAGTGCGTCTAGCGATAAAACTGGAGGAGGACACTAGACTTTAAAACAAGTGCCATTTGATGGTGCTATAAGTTTAATTGTTATTGATTGAGCAATAAAAAATGCCATACAGTCAAACTGCATGGCATTTTATGATATTTATGTTTATGTTTATGTTTATGTATACTTTATTGGTTTAGTGTTTTACGACGAGTGGCTAAAGCAAATAACCCAATTGCAAAGATGAATAAAGTAGATGGCTCAGGTACAGATGCTGATTTCGCAACTAACTTGTAATCTTCAACTTCACCTTGGTTTTGATAACCTGTGGCTATTAAGTTCATGCCATCAGCATATTGCTCTAAAGAGTTCTCACACACGACTCTAGCACGAAGCCAAATCTCATTCAGGGTATCGAGTACAGGAATTGTTATTACATCACTAAAGAATGTTGCAGCGGTGTCATTACTATTAAAGATGCTCTTTCTCCAGCGGTTTTCAGAGCTTTTCCAAGTATTATCTCTTCTATTTTGAGAGCCATCGGTTCCTAATTGTGTCCAAGTACTTAAGTCATTATTTTTATTTAAAGTACCACTTTGTGACCCTCTAGTAACTACACCTTCAGAGTCTTCGTTTTTCCACCACTTTTCATTAATAATAATTTCATCTTCACTCCAAGCACCATCCTGATCCCAATCAACCCAAGATTTTAATAAATCATATTTATGGTTACCCATTGTAGCACGAGTTACATCAAATTGAAATTTAACTAACCCACCAGCAGATAGCTCACCGTTATCAACCCAAGTAGAACCGCCATCAGAAGAAGTAATCCAAGAAACGCCATCATTAGTGGCTAAATTCGTTTCTGATGTTGTAGGTGAGTCTGCATTCCAAGTTTCGCCTAATCTTTGCCAATATGCAGTATCATGACATGCAGATGCTTCTTGATTTGTTGCATTACCATAATCAACACTATTTGTTCTTGTAGAACAATCAACGACATTACTTGTGCTAGCTAACGATAAATTAGAAAAGCCTAAGAATATAATGCTTGTTGCAATGGTGTTTACATACTTCATTTTGTTTTGCCCTGTTATAAATGACTATCTGCAGTTTATGCAGCACACATAGCCAATGCAGTTACTGTGCCACATTCTTGTTTGTTGTATATATTCTCTTTTTACAAACAGTTAGCATGCTAAAGTTGTTTGTAAGTAAATAAAAAAAGCTAAGAGTGTAAAAAAAGATGACATAGTTAATGAGTGGCTTTATTCTTCCGCTTGGCATTTTTTTACTTGCTCTTTAGCATATTGACGGCTCTTCTGTTTAAGAAGTTTATCAACATAACGAGCCATTTTTATTTTTTGCTTAATATTACTTTCTAAAATTTCTTCAACTTCTCTTAAAACATCCTTAATGTTTTGAACATTTTCGCTTGAATTAATCACCACTTGTTGGTTGACTGTTTGGCTATTCTGCTGATTATTCTCAAGCACTTGTGAACTTAATGAGCCGGTCAACTCTACAGACATTTCTTCGGCAACGTCATTAATATCATCAATGCCAAAGCTAGTTAATTCTTCTAAAAATCCATATAGTAATAAACGGTCAACAAAAATATTGATTTTACGAGGCACTCCTAATGTTTTGTGATGAATTAACTCAAAGGAATCTTCAGAAAATAAAGACTCTTTTTCACAGCCTGCTTGTTGTAAACGATGATTAATATAGTTTTTAACTTCTTCTACACTTAATGGTTTCAAGTGTGCTGAAGCAATAATTCGTTGCCTAAATTGCTCCATATTAGGTGCTTGAATAATATCTTTAAGCTCTTCTTGTCCAAGTAAAAAGCTTTGTATAAGTGGCTTATCGTCAAGCTGAAAGTTTGAAAGCATTCTTAACTCTTCAACCGTTTCAGAGGGTAAATTTTGTGCTTCATCAACAAGCAGCAACGCTCGCTTTCCCTGCTGATGAAGCTGAATTAAGAAGGCTTCTATGCTGCGTAATAGTTCAGCTTTGCTATTGCCCTTTAAAGGAATCTTAAACTCGGCTGCCACTAGCTCTAACAATTCATCTGGTGATAGTTTAGTTGTGACTAATTGTGCAGCAACAATGTTTTCATCACCTATAGAGGATAATAAATTTCGAGCAATGGTGGTTTTACCTGTACCAATAGGGCCGGTTATAACGATAAAACCTTCACCTTGGTCTAAACCATATTGTAGATAGGATAATGCTCGTTGATGATGACTAGTAGCGAAAAAAAATCGCGGATCTGGGCTTAATTGAAATGGTTTTTCTGTAAAACCATAGTAACTTTCATACATATTAAAATTCTTTTGTTACGTTAATTATTGCGCGCACTTCATCATAAGTATATTGGTCAATATTTGAGTCTCTATTTACATGTTGAATAGTAAAGTGAGTAGACAAAGATGATGCTAAGTCTTTAGTGTAAGTAGCAGAAATTGTTCGGTAATGATCTTCTTGCCGACTACCCTCAGGATTGTTTTTATCAAAAATGAAATAATCATATTTTGCTAATAAAGTTAGATTGCTTTTGCCGCTAATTTTTCGATCAATAGTTAACGAGGCGCCTAAAGTATCATCAACAACTTTAGACTCTATTCCTTCGCGTCTATTTGCGGAAGCATTGAAAGCAAAAGAGGTTCTGGCAAGTTGTAATATTGAAGACCATGCTAAGTGTTTGTTGAGTGAAAACTCATTACTTTCAACCGGCTCTAAAGAAGAAAAACCAGCTAAAAGAAAGTTACCGTTATTAGGTTGTTCTGATTGTACGAAGCACGTTGAAATACTTTCCAAAGTTGCATCTGGTGGACACCAAAATAATCCTAAATCTACTTGCTCATAGTTGTTTCGGTCAAACACCTCTAGGCTTTCAACGTAAGATATAGAGTTGGTAAGGCGCTTTGTTTTGTGTTGTATATCAATATCATACGAATCACCAAAAAAACGTTTGCTATAACCAGCCTTTAATGAAGTTCTAGAAGAAGGTTCCCATTGAATTGAAGCAGCAGCATAATCATCACTGACAGTATCATCAAAGACATAATTATAGGAAAGATCAACAATCAAATGCGGTGAAACTAACCAGCGAAAACCGGGACCCCATGAAGAGGTAGTTTGTTGGTCTTGATTACCAAAATTGCCAGAAAAATCCTCATCATAAAAACGAACAAAGGGGTTGAAATTTAATGATGTAATCAACCCTAACTTAGCATCAACCCTATATTGTTCTCCCGTTCTAGTTTCTCCGGAAGAATCTTGGCTATTTGTTGAGAAACTGCTAGAAAGTTGCCAAAAGGCAATGCGCGCATTACTACTGCTGCTAGTATTGAATATTGCTGAGACATCGTCAGACTCGCCAATACCATCTTCAAACCTATTAATACTATAAATAAGAGATGATTCGACAGAAAAAGTACTATTGGTAGTATTATAACGAAGGCCTGTAGAGTAGTTTTCCGATTGTACCGTATCGCCAGACACTAAATCGGCAAGGCCATTACTAGCAATGTTTCTACCGGTATTACCCACATTAGCGCTAGCAAAAATTGCTGGACCACTAGTCCAAAGATAATACTGCGCTTGGGTGTCTAGAGCTAAATAATTATCATTAAAATCACTATCATGACTATAAAAAAGGTTCCTACTTGTTCCGGATAAGGAAAAAGTAGCTAAACGAGATTGATATTCAGCATCTAAGCCAATACTAGTTTGAGAAACAAGGCTAGATTTCTTGTCTGTAGTGGTGAGCTCTACATTATCTGTAAAAACTTCATCTATTGCTAAATTAGGAACAAACTGCCATTCTCCTGCAATTGTTGTTGAAGAAGAAATAGTGAAACCAGACAGTAACGCCATAAAACTGGCTAATCGTAAATTATTAATTTTTCTTACCGTAGCCATAGCCATAATAGCCATATTCATCCTTTTTAGGTCTAACCGTTTTATTCATCACGAAGCCTACAGCAATATCTTCATCAAGCTGAGAAATTGCTTTTTTTACACTGTCAAGTTTTGTTTTTGACTCTTCAACTACCACTACAGCCTGACCAACCAAACTTGAAAGCACAGGCGTTTCGGTAACACCTAATATTGGAGGACAATCAAAAATAACAAGTCGATCTGGATAACGTTTTGCTAGTTCCTCTGCTAAAGTTGACATTCTTTTACTTGCGAGTAACTCATTCGTTAAATGATGCGGTTTACCAGCAGGGATTATTTTCAAATTAGGGATACTTGTATTATAGATTACATCAGATAATGCTTTTACTTCGTCAAGTAAGTACTCTAGTAAACCCTGCTTGCTTTCAAATTCAAATTCTCTGTGGAGACTAGGTCTTAGTACATCAGCATCAACCAACAAAACAGTTTTATCTTGTTCAAGAGCAATACTTAAGGCGAGATTAATTGATACATAAGTTTTACCTTCATTCGGGTTGGAGCTACTAACCATAATCAAATTACTATGCTTTAATGTTTTTGCCGAGGGGCCAAAAGCATTGTTAATCAACTTACGTTTTATATGTCTAAACTCTTCTTGTATATGATGAGCCGAATCTTGACCATATATAAAACCTCCTCGACTTAAACGTTCTCCATTTAAAATTATCGTTTCTTTATTTTTATGTGTTATTTTAGTTGTTTGAGTTGGAGAACTTATTTCTTTAGTTTGTAACGGAGCTTTTGATATTGCAATATCATTATTTTTCGGTGAGCTTGTAGCCGCCTTTGTTTCAATACTATTATTCTTGTCTTGTGCTGCTTGTTTTTGTTTGGCTAATGCCTTTTCAATAGTACTCACGACTTAAAATATCCTTTTCAATGGTGCTTGAATGGCATCAGGAAATAAAAAATAACTCATAAACATAAGAAGAATAACCAGTAAACATAGGTTCGAGATAACAAAAATAACTGTTTTCTTTTTATGCCACTTTTTCAGGCCTAAATTTTCATTTGCTGACACAACGCCAAATACCGGAACACCTGTGGCTTTAGATAATTGAGCCGTAGAGATAGCTATAGGTGATAATTGACTAAATACTAATGACAAAGCTATACCGGCACCAATGCCTAAAACAGTAACCATACCAAAGAACACAAATCTAGCAGGACCTGAAGGTTGTGAAGGAGCTCTTGGAGGGTCAATAACACGAAACTGAATTTTGTCTGTGGTTTCATCAGCCTGTTGTGCTAATTGTGCTGTTTCTTTACGAGAGAGTAACTCTTCGTACTTGGATTTAGTTATTTCATAACCTCGATTAAGAGCAATCAGTTCAGCCTCTATTTCGGGTAGAGTGTGAATTTTATTCTCAAGTGATTGTACGCGTTGACGGTAATTATTTACTCTTACGGTAAGGGAAGCCGCTTCATTTTCTAAACTATTCACCTGTACTTTCATTTCTTGGTAAACAGGATTCTTATCAATAGAAGATATTGCTGATTGAGAAGTAGAGCCAGCAGATTTCATTGACTCATAATATTTTTCAATCTCAGAAGAACGTTGCTTATTTAAGCTTTCAATTCTGCCTTTTAACTGCTTAACATCAGGATGATTATCTGTATATCTGAGCTGTAAGTCATCAAGTTGCTCTTCTAGTTGAGTGATTCTTCCGTCATAAGATGTTGTTACCGAGCTGCTGCTTTGTACTTTATTTGAAAATAATCCAAAAACAGGCTCTTCACCCAATAGCTGCGCTTTAGCGGAAGCTAGACGTGTTTCAACCTCTTTAAGTAAAAGCTCTGCACTATCTAATCTTGTTTTTTCTGCTTTTAAATTGGAGTAAAAGCCACCAGACTGACCAGGTAAAATACCACTATATTTTTGTTTGAAGTCCGTTAAACGAGATTCAGAGGCAGATAGGCGCCTTTCATAGTCTTTTAGTTGTGTATTTAAAAATTTTTGTGCGCTATCTGAATCACTACGAGTTTCCCCAAGGGTATTTTCAATAAAGACAGTAAGCGCAGATTGAACAATACTTTTAGCCATCTCAGGATTTTTATTTTCAATGGATAATGTATAAATATTTTCTTGCCCGGCACTGGATATTTTAATCTTATTTTTCAAGCTTTTTATAATAGCTTCATATTGCTCTGGGTTTGTTGCTTGTACGTCTAAGTCGGTCATGCGAGAAATACGCTCTAAATTAGGGCGACTTAATAAGGTCTTTACCATTAAACGAATTTGCGTATTGGGATTAGTCTCTACTGTTAAACCACGTAACAATGGGCGCAACAGTGACTGGGTATCAACGTAAACACGTGCTTGTGATTCATAAATATTTGGCATTGCGGCAACAAAATACCAACCAATGGGACAGATAAGCCATGTAGATATAATAATATATCTACGTTTTATCCAAATTCCTTTTAGATAATCAATTATCTCTTCGAGTATTTCTTGCATTCTAAATTTTAATCCTTAAATGGTTAGAATAAATTCTAACCTACATCGTGTCACCTGTAGGGGGATTTATTACCCCTATTGTCAAATTTCAGCAACTAGTAACTCATAATTAGTTCCAGTATTTTAATTTAAAACCAAGCTTCAGGAATAATAATAATATCACCAGGAAGCATATCGACGTTGGCACTAATTTCACCATTTTTTAATAATTTATCAATCATAATTTCATACTGGTGTTGCTGACCATCTTCTATTCTAACTAAAACAGCATCATCACCATCAGCAAACTCGGTTAAACCACCAACTTGTATCATTACATCTAGCAAAGTCATGTGCTGAGTATAATTGATTGCTTGTGGCTCTGCAGCTTCACCAATAACTCGGATTTGCTCACTGAATGGGCCAACGAAACTATTTACTGTCACTGTAACAATAGGGTCTCTTAAATAAGTTGCTAATATTTCTTCAATTGAACGGGCTAACTCAGTAGGCGTTTTACCTGCTACTTTAATATCTTCAACCAGTGAAGTGGTAATCATACCATCGGGGCGAACAACAAATGAGCCCGAAACCTCAGGGTTACGCCAAACGAATATATTAAGCACATCTCCAGCACCGATGAGATATTTATAAGAGTTAATATCTACAGTATTTGAAGGGTGTAATGTTGCCGTTGGTAAATTATTAGTGGAACAGGCAGAAATGATTTGTGCTAAAAGCAAAGCAACAACTACTTTTAGTGACTTGGTAAAAATTTTATCCATGGTTCATACCTTTAACATCAAAAATTATTTTTAATTCAGCTACCGATTGTATGGTATTTTTTTCACAGATGCACACATTTTAACAACTGTAAATAAAACGTTAACTTTAACCTTATTTTTGCTAGAATCATTTCTTTGTTTTTGTAAAATAAAGTTTTTTGTGTGTCAGTTGTGAGATATACCTTTGCAGGGTGGAATTCATTCCGACAAATATATAATTTATCAAGGAATCTAGTCTCATATGTCTAGCCCCAAATTTCGCGATTTATCTGTTGCAAGTAAGTCAATGATTTTAATAGAGTTCCTTTTGTTTTTAGGGGCTTTGCCATTAGCTATATATGGTAATAGTTATGTTCTCTTCATCGAGTTTTCTACAATTCCAGATAATTACTTACTCGTATATTCAATAATTTTTGCTTTATTAAATCAGCTAACGTCATTAGCATTGGGTTTATATAATTCTAAATTACGGGTTAATTTTCGAGGTGTTATTCGTCGAGTATTAATGTGTGTCGCCGTTGCATTTTTTATTCTCACTATAATAAATCCTTTCTATGGTCAATATTCGCTACCTATTGAAGTTTTAGCGATAGCATCATTGGTAAGCTTTATTGTTGTTAGCTCATTTCGTTATTTAACTTTCCAAATAGACTTTTTTGGGTTAAATAAACGCGTTATTTTAGTACTTGGAGCAGGAGAAAGAGCTTCAATCATAGAAAGAAGAATGCGTAGAGATGTAGACAGACAAAACTTTTCAGTTCATGGCTATATCATAATGAATGGCGACGATGAAGAAGGTATTAAACAGGAAACTCGAATAGATCTTGAAGGCTCACTGGTTAACTATTCTTTAAAGCACAAAATTGATGAAATAGTTGTTGCTAGTGATGAACGCCGTAATAATATACCTGTAGATGAGCTGTTTGCCTGTAAAATTCGTGGTATTGAAATTACAGAGATTTTAGATTTTATTGAACGAGAAACGGGGCAAATAGCGGTTAATCTTATTTATCCAAGTTGGGTTATTTATTCTAATGGCTTTGCTTCAGTAAACCACCTTCGTAACACCCTAGATTGGATTTTTAATGCTAGCATGGCTTTTGTGTTGTTTGCTTTGGCTTGGCCAATAATGTTGCTAACAGCCATTTTGATTAAACTAGACGAAGGCATTACTGCTCCGATATTTTATTTTCAAGAACGTGTTGGTTTAGATGGTGAACCCTTCAATATTATTAAATTTAGAAGTATGAGCTTGGATGCGGAAAAGTTTGGCGCTCAAATGGCATCTGAAGATGATCCTCGTATTACAAAAATAGGTAATGTTTTACGTAAATACCGCATTGATGAATTGCCACAAATATATAATGTAATGCGTGGAGATATGGGTTTTGTTGGCCCTAGACCTGAGCGCCCTGAGTTTGTCCAAGGCTTAATTAAAAACATCCCTTATTATAATGAACGTCATAATGTTAAACCGGGTTTAACTGGTTGGGCACAATTAAAATATCCTTATGGAGCTACAGAAGCAGACTCATTAGAAAAATTGAAATATGATCTTTATTATATTAAACACCGTAGTTTTATGTTGGATTTACTTATTTTAGTAAGAACGGTAGAAATAGTTTTGTTTGGGAAGGGCCGTTAGACATTATGGCAGTAATGGATTTAAATAATACATCAACAAAACAAGTGATGACTGTTGATGTTGAGGACTACTTTCATGTTTCCGCGTTTGAAAAAAACATATCTCGCTCTGATTGGGAAAAACTTGAGCTAAGAGTTGAGCGCAATACTTATCGTTTGTTAGAGTTATTTGAGCAGAACCAAGTGAAAAGTACTTTTTTTACTTTGGGATGGGTAGCTAAACGTTGCCCGGAACTTATCAAAGCCATTGTTAGCCAAGGGCATGAGCTAGCGAGTCATGGTTATTCACATCAACGTGCTACCATGATGAATGCAGAGCAGTTTCGTGAAGACGTCGACAAAAGTAAAAAAATTTTAGAAGATACTTCAGGCCAATCAATTATTGGCTATCGTGCCCCCAGCTTTTCGATTAATGATAGCAACACGTGGGTTTATGAAACCTTAATCGAATTTGGTTTTGAGTATAGTTCTAGTACTTACCCAATAACACACGATTTGTACGGCGTGCCTCAATGGCCTCGTTTCATGTATGAGCGACCAGAGAAGCTTGATGGCAAAGGTATCATTGAAATACCCGTGCCTACATCACGAAAGAATGACCAAAATACAGGTATTGGTGGTGGTGGCTATTTTCGTCTGTATCCCTATTGGCTATCTAAAAAACGTATAGATGCTTATTTAAAATCTGAGCAGCAACCTTATAGTTTTTATTTTCATCCGTGGGAAATAGACCCCCAGCAACCTAAAGTGAAAGGTGCGCCGATGAAGTCGAAACTCCGTCATTACTTAAATTTATCTCGTATGGAAGGCAAAGTAACGCGTCTTTTGAAAGATTACCAATGGGACACAATGAAAAGTGTTTACTTGAATAAATAAAAAATATGGATCCTCGATCAGAGACTTCGAGGATGATGGGATGGGGAGACTCTGAGAATGATGTAGTGATAGTCGACTCTACCGTCATTCCAGTAGTGTATAAGGCTGGAACCTATAGAGAACCTTTTCCTGAATCCAAAAATTAATTATAAAATCAAGGATGATTTTAAATGAAAGCTCCAACAGTATATATTTTAGCAAGTAAGTACAATGGTACTTTATATATTGGCGTCACAAGTAATTTAGTCAAAAGGATATGGCAGCACAAGAGTAACTTTGTAGAAAGGTTTACTAATGAGTATAGCGTTCACCTGTTAGTATACTTTGAACAATATGACAGCATTGTTGATGCAATAAAACGTGAGAAACAGCTGAAAAGATGGCAGAGAAGTTGGAAAATTAAGTTAATTGAGAAAAATAACCCGCAGTGGCGTGACTTATATTCAGAAATAATATAGAAATGGATCCTCGATCAGAGATTTCGAGGATGATGCAGTGTTAGTAAGTTTATCGTCATTTCAGCGGTTTTTTAGGCTGGAACCTATAGAGTAAGAACAATAATAAGAGAACGGAAACTTGACTAAAAATTGTGAAATACAACGTTTATCCTCCGAACAGTTTACAAAATGGGATGCCTATGTAAAAGCTCATCAGGAAGGAAGCTTTTTTCACCTGAGTGGTTGGCAAACTGTTATTGAAAATAGTTTCAATCATGCTTGTTACTTTTTATATGCTGAGCAAGAGGGTGCCATTTGTGGCGTTTTACCTCTGATTGAAGTAAAAAGTAAATTATTTGGTCATGCGTTAGTTTCAACTCCTTTTTGCGTCTATGGAGGCGCGATTGCTGACTCTTCTGAAATAGTTCGTCAGTTAGAGGGTGAGGCCTGTCAGCTAGCTGAAAAACTTGGCGTTGATTATCTTGAGCTGAGATATAAAGACAAACAAGACTCGAAATTATTGTTAAAACAAGCCCACAGCACTTTTGGTTGTGAAATTGGCGAAGACAGTGACAAAATTCTTGCCAAGATCAAGAAAAAACAACGGGCTGTGATTCGCCATTCATTAAAAAACGAACTTTCTTACTCTATCAGTTCAACAGCTAAAAACACTGACTTTACTGATTTTTACCAATTACTTTCCACTAGCTACCGTAATTTGGGAACACCTATATTTACCGAACATTATTTTGAAAACCTAATGACCACCTTTGGTGATTGTAGTGATATTGCAGTGATTAGAGACAAAGATAATATGCCTTCTTCTGCAGTAATGAACTTTTACTTTAATGAGCAGGTATTGCCTTATTATGGTGGCGGTAATGATAGAGCTCGTGGGTTGAAAAGTGCAGATTTTATGTATTATCAAGTAATGTGTCATGCACAAGAAAAGGGTAAAACGTGGTTTGACTTTGGTCGCAGTAAAAATGATAGTGGCCCATATAAATACAAAAAAAATTGGGGCATGGAGCCACAACCTTTGCATTATTATTATCACTTAGTGAAAGCGAGTGAATTGCCAAACCTTAGCCCTAATAATCCTAAATATAAATATTTTATTGCTATGTGGCAAAAGTTACCGCTGAAAATTAGTCAACTTATTGGTCCATTTTTGTCGAAATATTTAGGATGAATGATTGCGTGAAAGCAAATATCATAAACAGAAACATAGTCATTTGTTTTAGTATCCTAATAATTTGGTTGGGAGCGTTTAACGATACAATCTTATCAACAATAGATATTTGGCAAAAATCAGAAACGTTTGCTCATGGTTTTTTTATTATTCCTATTGCGATATGGTTATTTTCAAAAGAGCGTGAATTTTTAACGTCTTCGGAAGTAAAACCTAGTGCTTTAGCACTCTTTCCCTTTTTAGGTTTCATGTTGTTTTGGTTGATAGGGCAAGCCGCTGATATTAATGTGGTGAGCCAATTTGCAAGTTTTGCATTATTACCCTTATCTTTTTGGTTAATCTTTGGTAATAAATTTGCCTGGAAATTAAAATTCCCTTTAAGTTTTGTTATGTTTTCAGTGCCTATTGGTAATGAACTTATTCCGGCGTTGCAGGAAATAACAGCAGAAATAACCGTGTTTTTTATAAAATTATCCGGTATCCCTGTGTTTTATGAAGGTTTGTATATCACTATTCCCTCAGGAGTGTTTGAAGTTGCTGTTGCTTGTTCAGGTATCCGTTATTTAATTGCAAGTCTAACTATAGGTTGTTTATACGCACACTTAACGTACTCAAGCATAAAAAAACAATTAGCATTTATTGTATTAGCAATACTGACTCCTATCTTAGCGAATGGTATTCGTGCTTATTTAATTGTATTAATTGCGCATTTATCCGATTTGAAATATGCCACAGGTGTTGATCACTTGATATATGGTTGGTTATTCTTTGGGTTAGTTATTGGTTTGATGTTTTATATTGGTGGTTTTTGGGCTGATGATAAACCGACAGTTAAAAATTCAAAAAATAAGGGGACAGGAATTTTCACCTTTAAATTATGGTTGGTTTTCCCAATGATTTCATTGATTGGGGCATTAATTTTAAACTTTAATATTATCAAAACTAAAACGCCAGAATCTCCCCCAACCGTTCTGCAAATATTAGATTTTAAAAAGACAAATAATAATCCTACATGGGGCGTTAATTTTGAAAACCCTATGGCAGAATTTTTCGGCAAAAACAGAAAAAATATCGAATTATACAAAGCAGCATTTGCGCATAGACAATCAAGAGGAGAGCTGATTTCTTCTTCTAATAAAACTTATGATAACTCTCTCTGGTCAATTGTTAGTCGAAATAATGTAGATATAAAATATCAAAATAAAATCATTTCAATTACCCATGAAAATATCGTTACCGCGAATGGAAGTGCAAGAGATACTTATTTTTGGTACCAAGTAGATGGAATAGTGCTCACTAATCGCTTAGAAGTAAAAATAAGGCAAGCAATACTTAATTTATTCGGTTCAAAAAGTGTTGGCTATATAAATGTCATTTCATTAGAGCATGATGAAAAGGGGTCTGAAAGCACTATGCTAAAAAATTGGTTAGAAGAAAATTTTGCGGTAATAGTGAAGTCTGATAATAATGATGAGTTATTAAAATGAGTAAAGTGCAAGTTGTTCATATTGTTTTTAATTTTTCAACGGGAGGACTTGAGAATGGTTTAGTGAATATCATTAATCATTTGCCGAAAGAAAAATTTCAACATTCAATTATTTGCTTAAAAAATTACGACCAAAATTTTTTTGAAAGAATCACAAATACAGAAACAACAATTCATGCATTAAATAAACCCTCAGGAAAAAGTATTAGTTACTTTATTCGTTTATTTAAACTCTTACGAGATATAAAGCCTGATATTGTTCATACACGTAATCTTACGTCATTAGAATGCCAAGTGGTGGCTCTGTTAGCGGGAGTTAAACGTCGTATTCACGGCGAACATGGTTGGGACTCTCCACAGGCAAAAAATCATAATAAAAGTAAAAAAATTAGAAAATTGTTGAGCATTTTTGTTAAGCGCTATGTTGCCTTATCAATTGAGGGATGCTTGTACCTTCAAAATGAAATTAATATAAAAAAAGAAAAAATAAATCATATTTGTAATGGTGTTGATGTAGAGCGATTTCAGCCAGTTATTAATGAACTAACAAGTAATAAGCTTGAAATATTAACCGTTGGGAGACTCGCGACAGTTAAAAATCAAATACTGTTACTTGAAGGGCTAGCAATTGTATTAAAGCAAAATAGAAATATTAATGTCACTATTGTGGGGGAGGGGGCTTGTCGGCAAGAACTTGAAGAGTATATTAACACTCATCAATTACAGGACAATTGCCAATTATTAGGAGATCGAACAGATATTCCTTCTTTAATGCAAAAAGCTGATGTATTTGTCTTACCTTCTCTTGCTGAAGGAATCTCCAACACTATTTTGGAAGCAATGGCTTCAGGTTTACCCATTGTCGCAACTAATGTAGGTGGTAATCCTGAATTAGTTTTTCCTGACGAAAATGGTAGACTATTTGAAAGTAATTCTCCTGAAGAGCTATCACAAATAATGCTTGAGTATTTAAACGATGCGCAGTTAATTAAAAAGCATGGTATATCAAGTAGGAAAATGGCTGTTAATCAATTTAGTATTAATACCATGGCGGAAAAATATAAGGAACTTTATCTCAATATAATGAGGTGAATATTAAGTTAAATTTATGATTGGGAAAATTTTATGTGCGGTATAGCAGGTATTTTTAGGTTGGCTGATAACAATGATGTTAGCCAAAGCCTTCTGCGAAATATGAATGATATTCAGAATCATCGAGGCCCAGACGATGATGGTTTTTATTTTACACCTGGATTGGGTTTAGCCCATAGACGCTTATCAATTATAGATTTAAGTGGTGGGCATCAGCCAATGTTCAATAATGACAATAGTGTTGCCGTTGTTTTTAATGGTGAGATTTATAATTTTGCGGAACTTGCCGACGAGCTCATCGAAAAGGGCTACCAATTTAAAACTCGAAGTGATACTGAAACCATTATTCATGCATGGTCAGAATGGGGCCAAGACTGTGTTGATAGGTTTAGAGGGATGTTTGCATTTGCTCTTTGGGATGCAAAGAAAGAAAGCTTATTTCTCGTTCGAGATCGATTAGGCATTAAACCACTATTTTATACATTATTGCCAGATGGCTCTTTCGCTTTTGGTTCAGAATTAAAAGTCTTAAAATCGCATCCAGAATGCCCAAGAGAGTTAAGTAATAAGGCGATTGAAGATTATTTTTCTTTAGGGTACATCCCAGAACCAAAAACAATTTTTAATGATGTTTATAAATTAGAACCTGGTCATACGATAATGCTTAAAAAAGGAGATACAACGGTTACTCCACAGCAGTATTGGGATGTCCGCTTTGACCAAGAAAAACTTACGGGTAATAATGAAGATACGCTTATTGAAAAAGTAAAAGAGGCTGTCGATGTTAGATTAGTATCTGAAGTTCCATTAGGAGCATTTTTGTCTGGTGGTGTAGACTCTAGTGGCGTTGTAGCAATGATGGCGCAATTGCAAGATGATCCCGTAAATACCTGCTCAATTGGTTTTGATGTTAAAAGCTTTAATGAAACTGAATATGCGCAAGAAATTGCTGAAAAGTATAAAACTAATCATGTTTGTCAAGAAGTCAGCTCAGATGACTTTGATCTAATTGATAAGTTAGCTGATTTGTATGACGAACCTTATGCCGACAGTTCAGCTATGCCGACTTATAGAGTCTGTGAGTTAGCAAGAAAAAATGTCACCGTTGCATTATCTGGTGATGGTGGAGATGAGTTAATGGCAGGATATCGTCGTTATAAACGCCATTTACAAGAAGAGAAAATGCGCTCGTTGATCCCTTTAGCGATACGAAAGCCTATTTTTGGCCTACTTGGAAAAATTTATCCAAAGTTAGATTGGGCACCTCGTTTTTTACGAGCAAAAACCACCTTTCAATCAATGTCGTATGACTGGGTTGAGGCTTATTTAAATAGCATGTCTATTCTTCGTAAAGATGAACGTGAAAAATTATTTAGCGAAGCATTTAAAGCTAAATTATCGGGATACAATTCTGTAGAAGTTTTTCGTAAACATGCTATAAATGCACCTAAAGATAATCCATTATCTCAAGTGCAATATGTTGATATGAAAACTTATTTAGTGGGTGACATTCTAACCAAAGTCGACAGGGCAAGCATGGCACATAGCCTAGAAGTACGCGTCCCTCTACTTGACCATCATTTTGTAGAATGGGCAGCTAATCTTAGTAATGATGAACGTATTGATAAAAATGGACAAGGGAAAGCAATTTTTAAAAAGGCTCTAGAACCTCATTTACCTCATGATGTACTTTATAGGAAGAAAATGGGCTTTGGCGTACCGTTAGGGAAATGGTTTAGAGGCCCACTCAAAGATAAAATTGAGCGCTCTATTTTATCTCCTTTAATGAGAGATTGTGGCATATTTAACCCGAAAACATTGGAGTGGTTAGTGAAAAGTCACATGACTGGTCAACGGGATAATAGCGCCTCGTTGTGGACATTATTAATGTTTGAACGCTTCCTTGAGAAGGAGACACAATAGGATGTGCGGTATTCATGGTTTAGTTGCTCTTGATGAACAAACACAGTTTACGCACGGTCAGCTGATTAAAATGGGTGATGCCACGGTTCATCGCGGTCCAGATGATAGTGGCGAATATGTGGATGAAGGTGTTGCCATAGGAATGAGACGATTATCTATAATCGATCTTGCTGGTGGACATCAACCGATAAGTAACGCAGATGATTCTATTTGGTTAGTGTGTAATGGTGAAATTTATAATTTTCAATCATTACGTGAAACGTTAACTACAAAAGGATATGTTTTTAAAACAGGCTCAGATGTTGAAGTTATTATTCATTTATACCAAGAATATGGAGAAGACTGCCTCCAACATTTAAATGGTATGTTCGCGTTTGCTCTTTGGGATAAAAACAAAAAGAGGCTATTTATAGCAAGAGATCGTTTAGGGATTAAACCTCTTTATTATTCTCAATTTAATAATACTTTAGCTTTTTCAACAGAAGCAAAAGCAATATTAGCTCTTAATGACATCACACCAAGCATTAACAAAGCAGCATTATCGCAATATTTAGAGTTAGGGTATGTCCCCGCACCATTGTGTTTACTTGACGGTATTAGAAAATTAGAAGTCGCTAGTTATCTAGTGATTGAAAACGGCAGCATTTCACAACACAGTTATTGGCAGCCAGAGTTTGCATCAATTCAGCAAAGTGATGACAAATGGGCGACAGATATATTTCAGCAGCTTGAAAAGTCAGTCAAAGATCAAATGGTCAGTGATGTACCAATCGGCGCCTTTTTATCGGGCGGGATTGACTCAAGTGCAATAGTTGCTTTGATGGCAAAACATAGTGATAAACCTGTTAAAACATATGCTATTGGATTTGATACTGGCAAAGCAGGAGAACTGTATAATGAGTTACCTTATGCGAAGCAAGTTTCAGAATTGTTTGGCACAGATCATAAAGAAATTGTAGTGCGTCCTGACGTAGTGAGTTTATTACCTAAGTTATTATGGCATATGGATGAACCCATTGCCGATAGTGCTTTTATTACCACTTATTTAGTGTCTAAATTTGCTCGACAAGATTCTACTGTCATCATTTCAGGTGTTGGCGGAGATGAAATATTTGCAGGATATCGTCGCTATCAAGGTGAAAAATATGCTGCAATGTATCATAAAATTCCAAAACTTCTTCGAAAAAATATCATTGCGCCCTTGGCTAAATTTCTTCCAGCAGATAGAGGAAATAAATGGTTAAATTATTCTCGATTAGCTAAATCATTTATTGAAAGTGCAGAACTACCATTTGCCAAGCGCTACCATAGTTATATGGAAGTTTTTTCATCGGAATTGAGAGATCGCCTGTTATCGGAGAATGAAAATAATAATTATGATATTAAATCATTGTTTGAAAAAGAAACAACTCAGCAAGCAATTTGGCAAATGTTCGATATTGATAGACAAAGCCAATTACCCGATGATTTATTAATGTTAACCGATAAAATGACCATGGCGACCTCGCTAGAATGTCGAGTACCCTTTTTAGATCATGAACTCGTCGAGTTAGCAGCAAAAATTCCACAAGAACGGCTCATGGCCAACGGGGAATTAAAGCATTTATTAAAGTTGAGCTTAAAAGACACCTTACCTGACAGCATATTATTTCGGAAGAAACGAGGATTTGGAGCACCAATGGGTGCTTGGTTGAAAGCAGAATTATCAGGGTTAATGAATTCTTTACTTAATAAAGAAACAGTAGAAAAAAGAGGGTTATTTAATTGGCCTGTTATCGAAAAAGTAATAAGTGCCCATAGTGCAAGTAAAGAAGATCATACAGATCACCTTTCAGCATTAATGAATTTAGAAATTTGGTGCCAACTGTACCTTGATGGTCGTTCAAGTGAAGACATTACCCAATCAATTAAGGACGCCATTTAATGAATATTTTGTATGTTTGCCACCGTTTTCCATTTCCTCCAAAAAGAGGAGGGAAAATACGTCCATTTAATATGATCCAACACTTCCATAAGAAAGGGCATAAAGTCTGGGTGAATTCATTAGTTCGTACTGAAGAAGAGCAAAAAGAAACAACAGGTATTGAACAATTTTGTCATGAGCATTTCATGACAAAAGTGGATGACAAAGTTCAAACCGCAAAGATGATTTTTCGTTTACCAACGCTTATTCCGTCGAGCATGGGATTTTTTCATTCTACAGAACTAAAACAACATATCAATAAACTATTAACTACCGTTAAGTTTGATTTAATATTCGTACATTGTTCTTCTGTTGCACAATATGTAGAAAACGTTACTGATATTCCAAAAATATTAGATTATGGTGATATGGATTCACAAAAATGGTTAAGCTATACCAGTTTTAAACCTTTTCCAATAAATTTAGGCTATTGGTTAGAAGGTACCAAGATGGAAAGGGAAGAAAAACGTTTAGCGAAGAAGTTTACCATGGGGACCGCGACCACTAAAATGGAATGGAAAACCTTGGTTGATTATCAAACGGGTATTACAACTGATTGGTTTCCAAATGGCGTAAATGCGGAATTTTTTAAACCTGATGGTGAAAGTTATAACCCAAAAGCTATTTCATTTATTGGACGCATGGACTATTACCCAAATCAAGAATGTATGTTTGATTTTTGTAAGAATGTTTTACCACTAATACAAGCTGTAATACCTGATGTTGAATTGTTTATTGTCGGTGCTGAGCCCACTGAAAAAATCAGAGCACTTGGTAATATTGAAGGTGTCACGGTAACGGGGTCAGTTGATGATGTACGCCCTTATATTTTAAGAACAGCAGCAATGGTAGCGCCACTAAATATTGCACGAGGCACACAAAATAAAATATTAGAAGCAATGGCGATGGGGGTTCCTGTTGTCAGTAGTGAAATGGCTGCAGGCGGTATTGATGCCGTTGATGGAGAGCATTTTTTAACTGCAAATAATCCTAAGGAATATGCAGAGGCATTGATCAAATTAATGCAAAATGCTGATGAAAGAGAACGTTTAAGTAATTCAGGTCGTGAGCGAGTGCTAACTAATCACGACTGGCAGAATTCTATGCAAAGGCTTGAGACGATAGTAGATAAATGCATTGCTCAGTTTGGTAAATAAATTAAATAAAATATGGAAGTAAGTTGATGAATATAAGTATCTTCGGTTTAGGTTATGTGGGTGCCGTTTCTATGGCGTGTTTAGCTAGAGATGGTCATAAAATTTATGGTGTTGATATTGACCCGATTAAATTGGAATTAATTCGCAAAGGTAATTCTCCAATTATTGAAGAAGGTATGCCAGAGTTAATGAAAGCCGTTGTTTCAGACGGTTCATTAGAAGTCACCGATAATATTAACCTAGCCATCGATAACACTGAGGTATCTTTTATTTGTGTCGGCACACCTTCACAGTTAAATGGTAGTCAGGATCAAAGTGCAGTGCTTCGCTTAGCAGAACAATTAGGAGCAGCATTAGCAACTAAATCGTCTTTACATACTATTGTTTTTCGCTCAACGTTAGTTCCAGGTACTGTTGAAGAAACACTTATTCCCTTACTTGAAGAACATTCAGGTAAAAAGGCGAATGTTGATTTTGATGTTTGCTTTCAACCTGAATTTTTAAGAGAGAGTACTTCAATTAAAGATTACGATAACCCTCCATTTACTATTGTTGGTGCTGCTACAGAGCGCGCACACCAAACGATGAATACTTTATTTGGTCATTTACCGGCAGAATATCATCGAGCTGATATTCGTACGGGTGAAACAGTAAAATACTTTTGTAATATTTTCCATGCACTTAAAATTACTTTTGCCAACGAAGTAGGGCGTTTATGTGATGCAATGAAAATTGATGCGCATCAGGTTATGGCACTTTTATGTGAAGACAGACAATTGAATATTTCGCCTGCCTATTTAAAACCCGGATTTGCTTTTGGTGGCTCATGTTTACCTAAAGATCTTAGAGCAATGCAATACGTTGCAAAGATGAATGACATTGAAATTCCAATGTTGGCAAATGTTTTAAAATCCAATGAAGAACACTTACATCTTGCCGTTAAAAGAGTCTTAGCAACAGGTAAGCGCAAAGTGGGTATGATTGGCTTAAGTTTTAAATCGGGTACGGATGACTTGCGTGAAAGCCCATTAGTTGACCTTGCAGAACTATTAATCGGTAAAGGGATGGATTTGTCTATTTATGATCCAGAAGTGAATTTGTCTTTCTTGATTGGTGCTAATAAAAGATATATTGAGGAATCTATTCCTCATGTCGGTGAATTAATGAATGATGATGTGAACGCAGTTATTGAAAATAACGATGTTATCGTTGTTGGAATTGGCGATAAGAATTTACTTGAGGCGGTTGTGTCTCATGCTAAACCTGGTCAAATAGTCATAGATTTGGTTAATATGAAAAACAAAGATCAACTGAACTGTATATACCAAGGATTATGTTGGTAATGAGAAAACCACTATTGGCCTTGACGGTAAACGTCATTGCCATAATCAGTATTTTGTTCTGGCTCGCTTTACAATCGAGTCCTGCGAGTGAAATGACCCGTCTTCGAAACGCCTTGTTATTTAGTGTTGGCACTATGGGCGATTTTACGTGGACGCCAAGTCAAGTTCCTCCTGATTTTCAACAGGAAAAGACGATTGTACCTAAAAACATCATACAATTTCAGCCTGCGCATGAGGCAACTGGTTCGCAATGGCAGACTACCTTAACTACGATAGATAGATTACGGGAAAACACTCGTTTTGGTAGAGCAATTCAGTCGAATACCGAGCAAGCATTATCGCTTATTATTAATGAAGGAAGAGGCTACTGCGCGGACTACACGCAAGTAATCAATGCCTTGTCATATCATAATAAAGTTTTTGCTAGAGAATGGGGAATGTCATTCGACGGTTATGGTGGATGGGGACATGCTTTTAGTGAGTTTTATATCCAAGAATGGCAAAAATGGGTATTTGTTGACGTTTATAACGGTTTTTATATTCAACATAAGGGTAGCGATCAGCCATTGTCTGTGCTGGAATTTCGTCAATTACTTGCGAATGCACCTCAAGAAATAGAAGTAATACGTACGCTAGGGAAATTTGGGTTTAAGGATGATCAAGCGTTGGTTAATTACTATTTACGCGGCGTAGATCAGTTCTACTTATGGTGGGCTAATGATAGCTTAAGTTATGATGAGCATCCTGTTATTCTATGGGCAGCACAATTTGGTCGTCCAGTAGAACAACTTGTTGCCATCATTATTGGTGTGCATCCAAAGATTAAGGCTTTGCCTTTAGCTATGAATGAGTTAATGCGAGCGAAGATGTATAGGTTGAAAATAAAGCTATTGAGTGCAGTCGTTATATTAAGCTTACTTGGTTTATTTAGCGGCTATTTGCTTATTTTACTAAATAAACGTCGAAAAATATTAAAAAAGACAGGGCAGGTTTAAGTGCGAATTTTACATATATTTGATCACTCGATTCCTTTACATAGCGGCTATGCTTTTCGAAGTCTCGCTATTATTAAAGAACAACGTAAACTTGGCTACGAAACCTATCACCTGACCGGTATAAAACACTATAACTGTGATGAAGACTTTGAAGAAGTCGATGGATTAATTTTTATTCGTACAAAACCTACATGGCGTAGTAAGCTTCCGCTTTTAAATCAGTGGGATGTAATTTATACCCTGAAGAAAAACATTATCATGGCATGCCGTGAACACAATATTGATATTATTCATGCCCATTCCCCATCGTTAAATGCATTAGCGGCGGTCAGTGCAGCCAAACAATTAAAGATACCGGTGGTTTATGAAATGCGTGCTTCATGGGAAGATGCCGCTGTCAGTCATGGCACATGTGCTCAAGACAGCCTACGTTACAAACTCGGCCAGTGGCTTGAAAAGAAAGCGCTAAGAAGCGTACAGCAAGTGACTACCATTTGCGCCGGACTTGCTGAGCAAATCGAGCAGTGGGGCGTTTTGAAAAAGAACATTACTATTATTCCCAATGGCGTTGATATCGAGAAATTTTCAGGCCCTATCGATGAGCAGCAAGTCCAACAAACTAAAGCTGAACTAAAGCTTTCAAAACATACTGTACTTGGCTTTTTAGGCTCATTTTATCGCTACGAAGGCTTGCATATTCTAATTGATGCGTTAGCAAAAATCGTCAAGCAAGATAAAAATGTCCGTCTTTTACTGGTTGGGGGTGGACAAGAAGAAGCGGCATTAAAGCAACAAGTACAAGATCTAGAACTAGCACCTTATGTAATTTTTACAGGCCGAGTACCACACGATAAAATTCAGCAATATTATCAACTCATTGATATCTTTATTTACCCAAGAGAATCAATACGCTTAACCGAAATGGTCACCCCGTTAAAGCCTTTAGAAGCGATGGCACAACATGGTTTAGTGGTTGCCTCAGATATTGGTGGTCATAGAGAAATGATACAACATCAACACAATGGTATTCTATTTAAGCCGGATAATGTCGACGCCTTGGCACACGCAATCGTAGACTTGATCAATAATCAAGATGGCTGGCCAAAACTACGACAGGCTGGGCGAGACTACGTTGAACAAGAGCGTTGTTGGCAAGAAAGTGTTAGGGGTATTACTAGTGTCTATCAACAGTTTGAAGCGGACGTTGTGTTATGAAAATCGCCTTAATTGGACCTATTCCACCTCCTAGTGGCGGAATGGCGATGCAAACAATGCAGTTGCACAGATTACTCACCGAACGCGGTCATACCGTGACATTGATCCCTGTAAACCCTCCGTACCAGCCAGCTTTTATGAGTAAAATACCGGTTGTCAGAGCGTTATATAGACTGGTACCTTATTTAATTAGCTTATGGCAAGGTTTAAAAAATCAGGATGTCGTCCACCTAATGGCGAACTCAGGTTGGGCATTTCATTTGTTTGCGAGACCAGCTATCGTCATCGCAAATAAACGTGGTGTGCCTGTTTTATTAAATTATCGAGGTGGCTCTGCCCAAAAGTTCTTTGCTAAATCATGGAGCCATTTACAAGCATCATTCACCAATTGCGCCATGATTGCCGTACCGAGTGGATTTTTAGCTGACGTCTTTCAACAATATCAAACGAAAACCCAAATTGTTCCCAATATTATTGATTTATCAATTTTTCAATATCAAGAACCTGCCATAGATGCAAACTCACTACATATTATTGTTACCCGTAATTTGGAACCACTATATGACAATGAATCGGCAATTATAGCCTTTACTCAATTACTTGAAGAATTTCCCCAAGCTCGTTTGACCATTGCGGGTAGCGGACATTCGCTTAATGCCTTGCAAGCGCTAACTGAAAAATTTAATATTACCGAAAGAGTAGAGTTTGTTGGACGATTAAATCGTCAACAGATTGCAGAGTTATACCAGCAAGCCGATATTATGATTAACCCAAGTACTATTGATAATATGCCAAATTCGATACTTGAAGCCATGGCTAGTGGCTGTAACGTTGTCTCTACCAATGTCGGTGGTATCCCCTATATGGTCGAAGATGGAAAACATGTTTTATTAGTCAAACCTAATGCTCCAAATGAATTAACAGAAGCGGTGAGAAAACTCGTCACTAACTCAGCGCTGGCCAATGAACTTGCCGAAAATGGTCGGCAAAAGGTTATTAAATTAACTCCCGAACAGATCATGCCATTATTGGAAAGTCACTATCATCAATTAGGTAAAACCAATGCGTGATATCGCCTTATTTCTTATTATAGCCGCTAGTATTCCGATGATCTTCAAACGTCCTTTTTTAGGCGTGTTAATGTGGTGTTGGATAAGTTATATGGTGCCACAAAGGCTCACTTGGGGATTTATGTATGCCTCGCCAGTTGCTATGCTAATTGGACTGACAACACTAATCGCCTATTTCTTTAGCCAAGAAAAAAAATCAGTTCCTACCTCACCCCCGATAATATGGTTAATAATTTTCTACAGTTATTTGATCATAGTGTATCTTGTCCATGAAAAGACCCCATGGGTAGATGCGCTTGCCTTTAAAGTATTAAAAATACAGTTTTTTACCCTGATAATTTTAGCCATGCTGACATCAAGAGAACGTATAGAAAAAATTCTATGGGTTACTGCTTTTAGTATAGGGTTTTATGGTATTAAAGGTGGAATTTATACTATTTCTACTGCTGGTTCTGGTAGGGTGTGGGGCCCTCCTGGTGGTTATTTCGAAGGTAATAACGAGCTTGGCTTAACGCTTGTTATTATCATACCAATTTTTTATTATCTGCTTTCAGTCACCACTAGAGTCTGGCTACGATATCTGATTGTCGCCAGCATGGTGCTGTGTACTATCGCTACATTGGGGACACAATCACGCGGTGCTTTTTTATCTATTGCAGCCTGCGCTATTTTTCTCTGGCTAAAAAGTAAACAGAAAGTATTGCTTTCCCTGGTGTTTATCATCGCCATACCTTTTGCTTACCAATCAATGCCACAGACTTGGCATGACCGAATGGCAACAATATATGAACAAAAAGAAGAAAATTATGATGGTTCAATACAGGGACGGTTAAATGCTTGGCGAATGGCAATAAATTTGGCCTCAGATCAATTTTTCGGTGGTGGGTTTAATGCGACCAACCGAGCAAATTTTTACATGTATGCCCCAAATCCAGAAAATCTTGTTGATTCACATAGCATATATTTTCAAATACTAGGAAAGCATGGGTGGCCTGGTCTATTTATTTATTTATCTATGTACATTTCAGCATTACTCTTGGCAAATAAAACTATTAAAAAAGTTAAAAAACATGATGATCTCTTATGGGCAATGCGGCTAAGTCAAATGCTACAAGTTTCCTTAATAGCCTTTGCAGTCGGCGGCACTTTCTTAGGTTTAGCATATTTCGATTTGCCCTTTCAAATCTTGGTTACTATAGCAGCGACCTATGCAATCGCCATGAAAGAGCTTAAGCACAAAGAACAACAAGCTGCAGATGAAAAAAAACAGCAAGAAAAACGGAGCCTAGATTCAACAATTTCGTTGTCGGTCACGGAAAATAAGTTATGACTATGTATACAAAGATCATCGCTAATATTTTATTTCCATTACACGAAAGACTTAAGGGCCATACAAGCGTTAATAAAATAAAGGAACTTGAAAAATCACAATGGCTTTCATCGGAAAAAATTAGTTTAATTCAAACATCAAAATTGAAATGTTTTTTGAAAGACATCGTGAAAAACAATCCCTATTTCCGCCAGTTATTTAATCAACTAGGATTAAGTGAAAGTGACTTAAACTCCCAAAATATACTAGCTAAAATTCCACTTTTGGATAAACAAATTATTCGTGAACATGAGTCAGAGTTCTTAACTGACAACAGTGACAGGGCAATTTTTCAAAGCACATCGGGCTCTAGTGGTACGCCGCTAAGGTTTGCTGTTGGTAATGAAAGAGTTAGTCATGATGTTGCCGCTAAATGGCGTGCAACTCGTTGGTGGGGAGTCGATATCGGTGACAAAGAGGCTGTAATTTGGGGTTCTACTATTGAACTAACGGGTCAAGGAATGATTAAGGTATTGCGCGATAGGCTTTTTCGTTCAAAGCTATTTTCAGCTCAACATTTAACTGAAAGTAGGATGGAAAAACTACTTGAAGATCTTACATCATTTTCTCCGGCGATGATCTATGGCTACCCTTCTATTCTCACTCTACTTGCGGAGTTTGGTACAAAAAATAAATTAGCCTTCCCTAAAGGACAGTTAAAAGTAATTTTTTGCACCGCAGAAAAACTTTACCCTCACCAAAAAGAGATTATTGAAGATTTTTTCCAAGCTACCGTTGCCAATGGTTACGGTAGTCGTGATGCTGGTTTTATTGCCCATCAATGCCCTCATGGTGGATTACATATTAGTGACGAAGATATCATCGCCGAAATAATTGATAGTCAGGGAAATCCATGTCGTCCTGGTGAAATAGGTGAGTTAATTATCACAAACTTATCAACGCGTGATTTTCCTATGCTCAGATATAAAACAGGTGATTTAGCTATTGCTTCAACTAAACAGTGCGCTTGTGGTCGAGGATTAACTTGTTTTGAAGAAGTAATTGGCCGTGCTAATGATGTACTCACAGCAACCGACGGTGCAGCATTACATGGCGCATACATTGGTAATATTATTCGTGAAGACGATGCCATTGAAAACTTCCAGTTAACTCAAGAAACAGTAACTGAATTTTCTTTAAAAATTGTTGCCTACCCAAATCAAACACCAAATCTTGATAAGATGACGAGCTTACTCCATCAAACTTTAGGAAATGACGCAAAAATCAGTTTGCAAATAACTGAAAAGATCAGTGCTGAGCAAACAGGTAAATACAAATATATCATTAATAACGTTAATTGATTGAGCAGATAAAGGGAGCATTATCTTGAGAGACAGTAGAACAGAAATCTATATAACAATAGATACCGAATTTTCCATTGCCGGACATTTTGCTGACCCTGAAAAATATCAGCCAATTGCCTCACCCGTTGTAACTTGTCCGGTCGAAAATACCGAACATGGCTTAGGTTTTTTACTTAATACCTTTGAACAATTTGACATTGCAGCCACGTTTTTCGTCGAGACTGCCAATGCTTGTTTTTTTGGCGACCAACCGATGCAAGAGATTGTAAAACGCATTAAAAAAGCGCAACAGGATATTCAACTGCATGTTCATCCGGTTTGGTTGTCATTTCTCAATAATGCCGACACACAGTACTTCCCACAAAATGATAATTGTGCCAATCGTACTTTTGAAGAGCTTAAAAATGCTTTCGAGCTTTGTATTGAGCGTTTTGAAAAGTGGGTTGGACAAACGCCATTAGCAATAAGAACGGGTAGTCTGTGGACAGATTTAAATGTTTACAAGGTTATGGAGGCATTGTCGATTCCAATGGCTTCCAATATTGCCCTTGGAGTCTTCACGCCTGAAGAAGCAAAACTGCAACACTACTCTGGGCGAAAAAGTATTCAAAATGTTCTTGAGTTACCTGTTTTCACCTATCAAGATTTTAATTTTTTCGGTAAGAAAAATTTAAAATCTCTTCAAATAACAAGCTGTTCTTGGCCAGAAATGAAATATTTACTTTGGCAAGCTAGGCGGCATAGTATTGAAAGCATCGTCATTTTAACTCACCCATTTGAATTTATTAAAAAGGCGGATTTTCAATATAACAAACTGACTCGAAATAGAGTAAACCAAACTAGACTTAAAAATTTATGCCAGTTTATCCAAGAACACGATCAGGATTTTGTCTCAAGCGATTTTAGTCAATGTTATCAGCGTTGGGGGCACAGCGAACTTCATCAGCCAATTATTGAGATACCAAGTTATTACAGTATTTGCCGTAGAATACACAATAAAATTAATGACACCATTTGGTCTTATTAAATTTTTTAACTCAACGAAATGACTAAAATGCATCATCAAAACTCAATCGACATTGCCATTGTCTATGGCGTAGATACTCAAATTGGCCTATCGATAATCAGGGAGCTCGGCAAACATGGATGCCAAGTCGTTGCTATTGGAAAATCAAAAGGCTCTCTGGGCTTATGCTCCAAATATGTTACTCATCGATATGTACTTGAAGCGGGTGACGATGCCAATAAAGTACAACAGCTTCAAGCAATAAGTGACGAAACGGGCGCAACAAAACTTTTGTGTGTTTCTGAAGATGACATTCTATTTTTTAATAGGATAAAAGATGATCTTTATCCCATTAAGGCACTAGTGCCAAGTAAAACAGCCATCGAAAAAGTACTCAGCAAAGAATTTACCGCACAAACCGCTAAACAAATTGGTATAAACACACCGGACAGTTGGCAAATTGATACCCTAACCGAAGTAGATAAGCTGGAGGAACAACTCACATTTCCAGTTATTCTTAAGTGGAGTAATCCACATACTGTGCTCAAAAAAGCCAGAGAACATAAAGTAAAAATAGAAAAGCTAATTTATTGTTATAATTTTGCCGACCTTAGACAACAGTTAAGTATCTATAGTCCCTTAAACTCCTTTCCTATGATCCAAAACTATATACCTGGCTATGGCCTAGGGCAGTTCTTTTTCATGCATCAAGGTAAAGCCCTATTACGGTTTCAACATCAACGATTGCATGAATGGCCACCCGAAGGAGGATTTTCGTCATTATCTGAATCTGTACCGTTAAGCCAATATCAGCAATTACAAGAGCAATCAATTAATTTGCTAACTAAGCTAAATTGGCAAGGGGTTGCGATGGTGGAGTACCGATACGATCCGAAAAATCAAAAACCAGTATTGATGGAAATTAATGGTCGATTCTGGGGGAGTTTACCTCTGGCTTATCATAGTGGTGTTCCCTTTGCGTGGTATACCTATATGGTTCAAGGTAAAAATGAACTACCGATCAAACCACTGCAAATAAAAGAAAAAATTCAATGTCGCAATACGTTAGTTGAAGTAAAGCGACTTAACCGCATTTTATTTAATTCAAGCAAAATAAAAGACAAAACACTCAGCTTTAATAAGGCATTCGAAGTATTAGTGGTGTTAAGTGGATTTTTTAATCCCAAAATGCATTACTACTTATTCGAAGTCTCAGATCTAAAACCCATGTTAGCTGATTGGAAAATTCTGTTTTTGAAATTTGTGAACAAACTCAAACGATAATAATTAAAAGGCGACAGTATATGATACAAAAACTTTGTAATAACTTTGCTTCTGAAAGAGGGTTTATCAGATATTTACTGGCAGAATGTGAAGCATCTTTAGCGCGTTTAAGTGAGTTTCAAGAAGTTGATTTTGATAAAGTAGAACGTTTAGTCTTTGTTTGTTTGGGCAATATTTGTCGAAGCCCGTTTGGTGAATTTATTGCAATGGAGCATAAAATTGATACTGCAGGTTTTGGCATAGCAACGTCAACAGGGCAACCTGCTTTTGATCTAGCCATGACAACGGCTAAAAAATTCAATATCGATTTGTCAACACACAGAACCACTGCAATAAATGACTTCACTCCTCTAGACACTGACTTAATGCTTGTAATGGAAGTCAGACATGCTCGCCGATTAAAAAACATACTAACGGATTCTAATGCTCAAATTGCGCTACTGGGAAATTGGGCAAAACCTCGCAGACTACATATTCATGATCCCCATACTCATGATGCAGTGTACTTTGAAAATTGCTATAAAGTCATAAAATCAGCCACCGAAAATCTGGTTAGTGATTATTTACATAAAAAAAACAGGCAGAGTTTTTCATAATATCTCAAGATTCAATAGTGCAGTCTTTAAAACTCTAAGCGCATCCTATAGAATAGCTTTTAAGATATAAAGAAATCAAACTCAACTGATTAATAAGAGTTTTATCAGGAATATAAAATTTAATATGAATGGACAAAGTAACGAAGCTAAAATTGCAGTAATCATCCCTTATTTCCAGAGAAAATCTGGATTACTAAAGAAAGCTGTTACTTCTATTCTTAATCAGGCAGATGTGGATAAAATTCAAATTTTTGTGGTTGATGATTGTTCTCCCATTCCTGCCGTTGATGAATTATCTTCCCTATTAACCGAGACCGATAGAATCACCATCATTGAACAGGATAATGCAGGTCCTGGTGCGGCGCGAAATAACGGCTTAGATAACATGCCTGAGTCTATCGAATATGTTGCTTTTATTGATTCTGACGATTGGTGGGATGAAAATTTTTTACAACATGCACTCAGCGCAATGGAACAAGGCTGTGAATTGTTTTTTGCCAACAGTAAAAGGTTTGCATTTGATGAAACTCGTTTTGACTGGTACGCAGAGAAAAATTTAAATCTCGTCGCCAAAGAACATCAAATTTTAGATCCATCTAAGGAACTTTATCAATTTAAGGGGTGCTTTTTTGATTATAGCTTGGTCAGAAGTAATATTATCAGTACTTCTGCATTGGTATATCGACTTGCTGCTTATCCGACCCTAAGATTTAATACTAAGCTGTTCAACGGACAAGATCGTTTATTCAAAATGATGTTAGCCCAACATGTTGAACATGTAGCATTTTGCCCGAAGGTACTGGTATTCGAAGAAGAAGGTATAAACATCTTTGACAGCGCCAAATGGGGAACCACTCAATCGCTCATAAAATTAGTAAGCTATATCAAGCTTACCAAATGTATATTGGCGGAACTAGAGCTCAAAGATGAGCAGAAAAAGATCATTGTCAAACAGTTAAATGATTCCCGGTTTTCATTCACGGCAAGTCTTCTCCATCTCATCAAGCAGAAAGTGAAAATTGACTTTCAAGTCTTAAAATCGGGCCTTAAAGCCGATCCTTGGTTAATTATTTATTTTTTACCTAATCTTTATAAAATTATTTTTAAGTCAAAATAGCGCCAAAATTCACTTCTTAAAAAAATAAGATTTATCTTCTTCGAACCATGAATTCAATGTCTTGAGGTAAATTAAAGGAAATAATCTATAATGACGATGAGGAAAAACCTAAGCGTAATGGGGATAGCAAACCTAATTACCTTTCTATTTAGTTTTGCTAGCGTGCTTTTCGTCTCGCGTATGCTTTCTCCTACAGAGATAGGAGTTTTCTCTGTGTCTGTCGCGGTATTAGGTTTAGCCCATATTCTGAGAGAGTTTGGTGTGAGCAATTACTTGGTGCAAGCTGCTGAAGTAAGCAAAACGCAATTTCGCGCAGCCTTTTCAGTCACCCTTTTTACCTCTTGGTTTATCGCCATAATATTGTATTTTGGTCGCTATCCGATGGCTGAGTTTTATCAGCATCAAGGTGTTGCTGATATACTAATATTGCTGGCATTTAATTTTATAATATTGCCCTTTGGTGCCCCTTTACTGTCAATGATGAGAAGAGATCTACAGTTTAATAAATTAGCACTGGGCATGGTCATTCCGACCATTGTGCAGGCAGTTGTCACGGTATATTGCGCCTGGTCTGGAGAGAGCTACCTTAGTATGGCTTGGGGAGCTGTCGCCTCACACTTGAGTCGCATAGTGCTATTGAATGTTTTGAGGCCAGGGGAAACTTATATACTACCCACTACCAAGGGGCTTGGTGAAGTCTTACGATTTGGTTCGATATCGAGCTTAACTTCGATTATCAAAGAGTTAGGAACAAGCGCTCCGGATCTTATTCTCGGACGTTCGCTTGGTTTTACTGAAGTAGCTATTTTAAGCAGAGCTGCCGGTCTACAAAAAATGCTGATCGATAGGTTTATTACATTAGTTCGAGGCGTTCATTTTCCAACATTTGCCAAACAAGTTAGAGCAGGTGGCGATGGTGCAAAATTGTATGCTGTGACCATGAATTATATGGTCTCAGTGACGGCACCATTATTAGCCGTGTTAGCAATTATTTCTGAACCACTTATTGTTTGGATGTTTGGTGAACAATGGACACGTGCCGCTGGAATTGCAACAATGCTATGCGGCTTTTCAATATTAACAACGCCTTACGCTTTATATCAACCATCACTAACGGCAGTAGGAAAAGTGAGTTTGGTATTAAAGTCGGAGTTATTTATTCAAAGTATTAAGATCACCGTTTTACTCCTGTCATTTTGGATAGCATTAGAGCAAGTGGTTGCACTTATGGTGATAGTTTTTGCTGCTGAAGCCGTTCTTTGTCAGCGAGCATTACATAAAGGGTTTGGTTTAACCTTTAAGGGGCTACTTAAAGAAGTTCAGCCATCGTTTATATTAATACCCTGTTCAGTGATTGGTCCCTTAGCGGTCATCTATTTAGCGCATCTATTTAGTTGGTCTGAACAAAGGTTTCTGATCTTAGCTGCCAGTTGCCTTTTAGCGACGTTAGGTTGGTTGGCAGGGATCTATTCGACCAACCATGTCATGAAACCTGAAGTTATTAATATTTTAACAAAACTTTCGCAAAAGCTTATGAATAGAAGGGTAGATCAGTCACGATAATAATCTAGGGTTGAGGTAAATTCTTTAACCTCTGCTTTTAGTAAGTTATGTGCCGGTCGACTTGCTACACCGTATACTTTTTCCCGAACACTATCTTTTAACTTACGGGGGGGGAAAATTATATCGTCTATGTCCTTTGTAAAATCTTTAAAAATCACCTTACTTACCCCAACCTTTGCGTCGGTTAGTACACAAATGCCAGCACCTTTTACTTCTAATACCACATTTTCCTGATGAGCAGGCAATTTAGTTAATTTAACTTGATGCCAATTTGTCTCAGTAAATTGATGATAAAAAAGCACCAAAGAGCGAGTAGACCAAAAAGCGCTTGCTGGACCGCTATATGGATCTAGCCATTTGATATTACGACCAAAAACTCCTTGGGTAGGGCAGCCATTTTGTAACGCATCATGGTTGATAAAATAAGACCAACAATGATATAGCGACGATAGTGCCACTTGTTTCGAAATAACTTGTTCATCAATAGAACACGCGGCGAGTAAAGGAACGGGCATGGCCATTCGATAACAAAGGCTTCGTCCAAATAACGGTACACCATTTTCGGTAAACAAGTATTTAAACCAATCACTAAATTGCAGTATCATTTTGCTGATAAAGTGGCTATCAAAGGTTGGATCGATTGTTTTTATCCAATAGAGCCCATATTGAAATGCCCAAGCATTATATAAATCAACATCGCCATTTATCCCATCTTTGAAACAACCATCGTCTGCATAAAACGACTTCACTTTGGTATATCTCGTTTTAATATCTGACTTAAACTCAGGGTCAAAAAATAAAACAACGATTTCAATTAACACAACAAACAAATGCCAGTTATTATCCGCTGTCTGTTTACCATTTACCTGTTTCAGCCAGGAGATAATCAGTTTTTTCTCTGCAGGTGAAAACTCTTGCCACACATTGTCACGACAAAGCCAAAGTGCCAGGGCAATATCTGCAGCTTCACAAATAAGAGTACTCTTGTCACTGATCTCTCCCCAATAATGAGCACCCTGCGGGTTCGTGCCATTAACAAAAGCGCATTTTAAATGTTGGCGCATCTCATTTTTTAGTGAGGAATTTTTAGCTGGAGATGACAGGTAAGCAGCCCACAAAGGTAATAAGCGACTTATCCCCTCTATTCCATCGTTTCGAGCACCGTAGATACTTCCATAGCCAGGATAATAAGCTAATGTTCCGCTGGTTGTTTTATAGTGCTTTTGTGCTTGCCAAAAGTAGTCAATACTCGCTTCAAACTTACCAACAACAGACAAGTCAGGATTGATGAAAGCTTGTTTTATCAAGACATCATTTTGACTATAATTGGCTTTACTATAAAACAGCTGATGCAGCTTTTGACTTTGCATTTTAAAGAGTTTTTTTAGCTCTTTTGCTGTTATCATTTTGGTGATTTATCAAATGGCATGACCAATAAGGTACGCAGCGCAAACTTATAACCACTAAATTTCATCGGCTTATACTTTATTGCCTTAAAAAAAGCATTTAAGGAGAGGCGATACCATTTAGCACAAAAGAGTTCATAACCATACTCAAACCACACCTTAAAAAACAAATTGTTTAGCTCTGTATGATTAACCGATTCCCCCGACTGACTGCTCGATCCCATAGAACTGAGTGCATTTTCCATAATTTCAGCACGATAATTACGTAGGTGTGGTAGATGAGATATACTGTCTAAGTTTTTACGGTAATAAGCGTAAGTCGTGTTGAGCTGGGCGACTTGAGTTCGATGAGCCAGTTGTAGCCAAAAATCATAATCTTGACCTCTTCGATAGCTGGGATTAAATTTTACTTCATCTAGCAGTTCCACTCTAACCATCGCGGCAATGATATGATACCAGGAGGTTTCAAATAAAGTGTGGTAAACCCAGCCAGAACGTTCTGCAATAATCCCTAACGGTTCACTGTCATCAACCTCTTGCGCATCCTGTACGTCAAAGTTCGCATCCACATGCTGAAATCGACCTACTGCCACACCATATTTTGGGTTCATTTCAAGAAAATTCACTTGCTGGTGCAATCTATTTTTCACCCAAATATCATCACCATCATTAAAGGTGATGTATTTTCCAGACGCATGTTCAATACCCGTGTTTCGAGCAACGGCCGAGCCTGCATTCTCCTGAAAAACATACTTAATACAAGGATCCATTGCTTGAATAATTACAGCTGAACTATCGGTACTACCATCATCAACAACAATAATTTCTTTATTAGGGTATTTCTGCATTAAAAGACTTTCGAGACAGTCTTTTATATATTTTTCACCGTTATAGCAAGGAACTACAATCGAAACTAGTGGTAAATCTTCCAAGAAAAATATCCTTATACGCGGACAAAAGTTAAGCGAACAGTTATGTAATAGCCAATCTATTGGGTTATTGGTTAATTATTATTTCAATAAGTCTGACTGTCGCTTTACGTCGATTTATTTACTATTGTACTCTGTTATTTAGCTTGGTTTAAGTCTTATTTTTTATCTTTAATATTATTGAGTTTATTGCGTAATCCGGGCAAAGGAAATTGATTGGCGTACGCTTTGTCCGCATAAATTTTAGAGTTTTTAAAATCTTCCATGGCAAAGTAAGTAAGCCCGATATTGTAATCCAACTCAGGTGAATCTAATTTGCTATCTGCACGCTTCAACTGCTCAATAGCCTGTTGATATTTCTTGTTTTTATAGAAATAAATACCATATAGGTGATAAATTTGGGGGTCATTCGGTTTAAAAGTCATCGCACGCTTAAAATAGCAATTAACACTTTGGGTAAAGTGAAATTTTACTCGATTGGGAAGCTTCCCCTGATGCTTAAGATCATATTTGATTAGCGATAATAATGCTCTATGGTGATTAGGAAACTTTACTAAGGTGTATGACAAATCTGCCATTAGTTCGTTAGAGGTATTTCCCCGAACCAAATTTTCTACATCTTTTGTAAAATGAACATTTTCAACTTTACTGATACGTTCTCCTTGAACACCGCCGAGTTCTTTACTGTGGTTTTTTGGATCGGTATAATCCCAGGGGCCGATATCGATATCATAAACATTGCCACAATCTTCAGCTGCAATACAACCTCCAGCATGTAGAAGTAAAAAAAGCACGAAAATTTTTATCATTATATTTTTCATTATTATTAGCTCGTCAAATTTCTTTTAAGTACTTTGGAAAAGACACCAAGGCGCGAATAATTTTATTATAAACTCGCACTAAAAAATGTGGTGGCTTTTCCTCATCAATTGTCGTTGCATTGTACTGACATTGCCACTGTTCCATCGCTTTTTCTAGGTTGCCTTTAGCGCCAATTTTTTGCCAAAAGAGAGGAAAGTCATGAGATACGTTTTCTAAAGATATCGTCATTTTATTCGATTTGTTTTTTAAAAAAGATTCGATATTTGCATTAACTGTAGCGCACATATCGAGCGCCAAATCATAAGGGTCTTGCTCGTTATTCAGTCCCATATAAATGCCAAACATATAGGCTTTCATCAACAAGCCTGAACTCATTCGTTTGGAGTAGCTTTTCGCCGTACTTTCAATATTGCGCGTTAAATGTACATAAAAAGCCTCGTTGCCATACTGCTTATCGAGTCTTCCCAAAAACCATGAGAGCCTGTTGTCTGATTCAATATGATTATCACTAAATGCAAGACGTTCATCACCAAACTTATCTACTTTTGATTCATGAGAAGATGAAAAGTTCTCAATATACTTACAAGCTTCAACAAAAGTAACAGAGCCACATCGTCCTGTACTTAAAATAAATATGTTCATTTTTTTCCTTTAATACACACTCTCAAGCATCACAGCTTGTTATGCATGATAAATGTTACTTAGATTTTACTAGGTTACAATAATATTATCCTTTTATATTCCAACGTAATAATCCCCTTATGATAGTATTCGTTTATTCATAATAGTAACTTTATTTTAAAACTGGTTAGCAAAGTAGTATTCCACTAACAATTGTGCACCGTAAATGCTTAAATGGTCATCATCATAATATAGCGCTTTATTACTCATCACTGCAGCACAGCCGTCATTAGGACAAAGCACAGAATATGGCTTAATGGCTTTTAAATCTTCACCATATTGAAGCGTGTCTAGCTTACTTAAGATATAGTTATGTCGAGCAAAATAATATTCTGATGTCGTGGTTTGTGTTAAATTAAGCATCGTTTTTGCGCTAAACACCCAAAATGGTGCAGCCGCTTTACTGATATGTATTGGTAATTCAGGGATTGGATACAGCAGATAAACAGTTTTCCCCGAAGTTACTAAACGCTCAATTATTTCATCAAAGCTATCCCAGTATAGGGACAAAAGTTTCTGGTCGCTAATTTCAGTCTTCGTAGCACCTATGACATCAAGGGCAACTTTATGAGGAACCTCTGGATAAAAATCGACGTTATCACCAAAAAGGTGGGCACTGTGTCTAAACCCTAACAATATATTTTCTATTTCAGTATTGCTTTCCAGATAACGCAAGGATTCATTAAGCCATTGACTACAGCCTACTCTGTCAACATCAAAATTTAACGCAGGCTCACAACCACTGAAGGTCAAATGCAATAAGCCCTGATCATGTCTTTGCAACTCATTTGCTAATGCATAAGCAGGTTCTATGATATGGCTATCTCCAAAGGCAGCCCAGGTCACTTGAGAGCCAAAATAGCGGCAGGCATTTTCTGGCCTTAAATAATTGCTATTACGAGAATGACACTCTTGTCGTTTTGGACTCGCTACAATTGATTCACTATAACTGGGCAAATTAAATCGTTGCTCAAACCCTTGATTAACATGACCTAATAAACCAATCCCTAGAAAGATTGTAAGTGATACTAAAGAATATTGAAATATTTGCTTACGTTGATATTTTTTCTTATTTCTAAACGGTGTTTCTACATAACGATAACTTAGCGCAGCTAAAATAAGGCTCACCAACATGGCGACGCTGAACACCAAAATACTTGGTTCGCCGATGCTTTTCATCCGTAAAAAAGCAAAAATGGGTTGATGCCATAAATAAAGAGAATATGAAATTAAACCGATAGACACAAAAAATCGATGAGATAAAACGATACCAACGATATTGCGATGTGAAGCAAAATGAATAATTAGCAAAGTTCCAAGCACAGGGGTCAAGGTATATAGACTTGGATGAGGCGTTGTCTTGTCAAAAAATAAAGAGGCATAAACCAATAAAGCAACACCAAGTAGGGAAAAAAAGCTATTAATATGCTCAAGCTTAAATTTATTTTTTGACGGTATAAAAGCTAACAGCGCCCCCAAAAAAAGCTCCCATGCCCGTGAAAAAATAAGATAAAAGCTCATTTCAGCATTGTTGTTATAAGTCCAATAATGTGCTGTCGCTAATGAAAAGATGGATAAGGCGACGATAACTGTGATGACTAATCGCTGTCCCGCTCCCCAACACGCAGCCAAAAGCAAAGGAAAAAAAACGTAATATTGCTCCTCAACCGCCAAGCTCCAAGTGTGCAATAGCGGCATTTCATCGGCAGTGAGTGCAAAATAATCTGTTTCTAAAAAAAAGAAGATATTCGAGGCAAAAGCGACAACACTCACAACACTTTGCGAATATTCTTTAAGCAACTCAGCGGGCATAAACAAATAGGCTAAAACTGTTGTGACAATTAATACATTGGTTAATGCTGGTAATATTCGCCTTGCCCGACGTTCATAGAAATCAACAATTGAAAACTTGTTTTGTATTAAATCAGCAACAATGATTGATGTGATAAGGTAACCACTGATCACAAAAAATATATCAACACCGATAAATCCACCTGAAAATAAGGGAAAACCTGCGTGATAAAAAATAACGGGCAAGACAGCTAATGCTCGTAAACCATCAATTTCTGGGCGATACTTCATAGGGTCCCTTGTAAATCATTCTCGGTAAAACGACTATAATTTGCTCTGAGCGTTCCTTAAAACTAAATTGTCGACACCTTCTTTTCTAGGTATTTGTACGATAGCCAAACCACCACTGGTATTACATTCCAGAGCCACTGGGCCTTGGTCTGTTAAGGCAATATCCCAATGTTGATATTTTAACTCTGGAAACATTTGTGCTGCGTTTAAACAAAGCGCCTTAGCTTCTTGCCAATGGGGTAATTTAAATCCGTTGAGCTCGTTAAGCTCAATTTCTTCCAGACCATTCCCCTGGACTACCCTTTTAACCTTACCCGTTTCAATGCAAATGTCAGCAATTGCGTTACCTGTCAATCCGGCAACAAAGTTATCAACTATATTATCACCAAAAATAACTTTCCATGTCGAATTAACAATCTTATAGGTCTCACCATCAAAAAGAATAACTAAGCGCACACCACTAATACCAGAGCCACACTTTTCTTCGATTAAATGGTGAGGCTTCAAACACTCCTGAAAAAGATAACCATATTTTCCACGATTACCGAGCTTTATTAACGTGTCATCTAACATGCTGATAAAATTTTTAAACGATACTTCGCCTTCTCCTGCCAAAACGACACTTTGACTTTCTGTATTTATGCTATCAATGCGATAAATTCCTTTGCCACAAGAGCCACAAAGTGGTTTTACAAAGGTCGGTGTTTTCATGCTATTTTCAAGATATACTTGCAAGTCACTGTTATCTTCAAGGTGAGTAGTCCCAAAAAAGTGTCTCTTCCCAGCACAATAAAATGCGTAGTTTTTAGTAACCGGAAAACCGGCATAATTCATTAACGCGTGGAAGGTTAATTTATCATTAACTAATGCATGCCACGAAAGGCGATTAAATAATTTATCAAGTTCACCTTCACGTCGATAACCGACAAACTCTTTTTTTTGTGTTAGTGATTTCTTTTCATAGAGGTGAAATGCAAAATATTCATGAACGCCAACTTTCCCCGATGAAATTCTTAGCATGAAAATTTCTAGCAAAATGGTAAACCAGCTTCTATTTGATTTTTTACTTGCTGTAGATATATCTTTTAATACACCAAACAAATTCATGGTATCGGTTCCTTTGTGAAAAAAAATACTAATATAGCCCATAATGCGTATAGCTATCCATTCAATATTTTAACTATTACGCTAATATTCATCCTAAAAAATAGCTTATTAGTAAATACCTTCGTCATTTGTTAAATATTATTGCCATGTATTCAAGTTAGATGTCAATAATTACGTTGCACTTACGTTAAAAATACTTGAGAATAATGTAATTAGGGAAGAAAGTATTAAAATATGAATAGTAAACTTATCAATCTTTTAGAAATAAAATCTAATTATTTTACTTGTCAGATAGCTTCGGAAAAGATTACCGATAGTTACCAAGACAATCGTTATCATGTCGTACTTTTAGGTCAAATAAAACCTACTCACAGTGCTCAACAACTATGCCAGTTGCTTACCATGGTAGGCGGAAATTTAGAGAAATTATATCAACAGTTGAGTGGATGCTTTTCACTTGTAATTTATGATCAGAAACTCCAGTGTTTATCCATATTTAACGATCACATTGGTAGCCTTCCTTGCTATTACTATGAAAAAGATAATCGAGTTTACCTGTCTGATTCAGTCAATCGTTTGAAAAAATTGGTTAATAACCACGTTACAATTTCAAATCAAGCACTTTTTAATTATATTTATTTTCATTGCATACCGTCACCAACAACTATTTATGAAAATATTTATAAATTGGAGCCTGGTAAAGCTGTTATTTTTGATCAAAATCTTAACCAGAGAACTCAACTTTTATACCAACCAAACTTTACCCAGTCGACGTCTGTCGCACCAGCACAATTACACCAGCAGTGCTTATCTGTTATCGATGTTGCCGTAAATGACAATATTACAGATCAATGCGGGGCTTTTTTAAGTGGCGGTTTAGACAGTTCGACCGTAGCTGGCATGTTGGCCCGCCATCAAACAAAAGCAAAAACTTTTTCAATTGGTTTTGATATCCCTGGATATGATGAAACGCCATATGCCAAGTTAACAGCCAAGCACTTTAATACTGACCATCAGGTTTTATATTTACAGCCTCAACAAGCAGCGGATAACTTTGTTGATGTTGCCCAATATTTTGATGAACCTTTTGGTAATTCATCAGCCATGGCGGCATATTTTTGTGCAAAATTCGCTAAAGAACATGGTGTGACAACTTTGTTAGCTGGCGACGGTGGTGACGAGCTATTTGCCGGTAATTCTCGCTATGCAAAGCAAAAAATATTTGAATTTTATTTAAGACTTCCTCAAGCCGCTCAAAGTGTATTTAATGCCAGTTTTAATAACAAAACCTGCCAAAGAATACCAGGTTTAAGTAAAGTCAGTAGCTACATTCGACAAGCCAACATCCGATTACCTGAGCGCCTGCAAAGTTATAATTTTATAAATGTACTAGGTATGTCAGAAATTTTTAATCCTGAATTTCTTACGTCTGTCGATACAAACTTACCGATTGAACAGTTAAAACAACGGTACAATGAAGCTGGCAGTGAAAACTCTATCGACCGTATGCTTTACCTTGACTGGAAATTCACTCTCGCCGATAACGATTTAATTAAAGTCAATCGAATGTGCCAAAAGGCTGGAGTTGATGTTCGTTTTCCATTGCTCGATAAATCTGTTGTTGATTTTAGCTGTCAGGTACCAGCTAGCATGAAGTTACCTCGATTTGATTTGCGACACTTTTACAAGCAAGCATGCCGAGGATTTCTCGCAGATGAAACGCTAACCAAAAGTAAACATGGCTTTGGTTTACCCTTTGGTGTTTGGCTTAAAGAAAATAAAATGCTTAGGGATTTAACCTATGATTCGTTAATTGCCTTTAAGAAACGTCAATTGGTCAATCCTCATTTGATAGACAATGCTCTTAATGCTCATAAAAACGTTCATGCTGGCTATTATGGAGAGTTAATTTGGATCATGGTTGTTCTGGAACTGTGGTTACAACGATAGGGTGTAGTTATGTTTAAACAAGTGCTAATCCATACTCTTTTACACAAATTAATTAGCTCATTAAGTGCGCTAGTTAGCAAAAATAAATTGAGTATTCTTATATATCATCAAGTACTGGAAACGCCCGATAATATGCGTCCAGGCGAGCCAACTCAGCAGCAGTTTGATTGGCAAATGGCGTTAATCAATAATTATTTTAATCCAATATCTCTATCAGAAGCACTTAGATTGCTCAGCCAAAGTGCACTTCCAGCTAATAGTGTTTGTGTCACATTTGATGATGGTTACCTGAACAATCTCGAAGTCGCCCAACCTATACTGGCTAAACATAATGTTCCTGCCACTGTCTATGTTGCCAGTGCCTTTAGCGAAGGTGAAAATATGTGGAACGATCAAATCATGGATTTAGTCGCTCATTATACTGGTGATTCGCTTAATTTGAGCTCCGTAGACATGGGGATAGTAAGCTTATCTAATCTGGAAGAAAAGCGTCAAACCGCACATAAAATCATCATATCACTTAAATGTTTACCAATTAATGAGCGTCTAAATAAAGTTCAAAAGCTCAAGTCAGATAATCCTTGCACTCTGCCAAAAAAGAAAATGATGACGCCAGCTCAAGTTAAAGAACTTGCTGATTTAGGTGTAGAGATTGGTGCCCACAGTCATAACCACCCGATTTTGTCGAAACTAACTGATGCGCAATTAGAAAGTGAAATTTCACAAAATACAAAGTGCCTTCAACAATGGCTAGACAAGCCGATTGTTCATTTTGCCTACCCCAACGGTAGGCCATCAATCGATTTTGATGATAGAGCCATAGCCCAGTTAAAAAAACAGGGTTTTGAGAGTGCAGTGACAACTGAAATGGGCTTTTCAACCCCAAAAACAGACCCATTATTGTTGAAACGTTTTACACCTTGGGATAATAATCCAATAAAGTTTCATTTACGGATGCTATTGAATATCCTTAACTTCTATAAAGCTAATTAGATAATTTATGAAAAATAATCAGCCAATTGCGCTAGTGATCGGTTTATGTAGTCACGGATTAGCAATGAGTCGTGCATTACATGACACAGGAATAGAGGTTCACGCCCTTGAGGCTAAATCAAATTTACCGAGTGTCAAAACTAATTCAGCTAAAGTGCATTTTATTTCCAGTATCAACAATGACGGATTAATCATTGATCTATTAAATTATAGAAAAACGGTCGATGAACAACGGCCTATTGTCTTATTCCCCACCAATGACAACAACGTTAAGGTTCTCGCCAATAATATTGACAGACTTTCACCGCATTATAAAATAAGCTGGGCAAATTGTGCCGATACTGTGCGGTCACTACTACTTAAAAGTAATATCGAAGCTAGATGTAAAGAAGTGGGCTTACATTACCCAAAATCTTTTGTAGTTAATAGTCGTGAGGATATAGTAACAGCGGGTGATTATTTTGAATTCCCGATTATTGCCAAACCCGTTAAACCACAATCGGGATTTAAGACTAAAAAATGCAATAACGCTAATGAGTTAAGCCTACTTATTGATGCGTTTCACTCAGATTTACCTATTTTATTACAAGACTGGGTTGAGGGTAGTGATAAAGATTTATATTTTGGCGCTCTTTATTTAAAAGATGGAGAAGTTTGCACCGAATTTGTTGGCCAAAAACTCGAATCTTATCCACCTGCGATGGGGCAAACAACCGCTGCCATTACTTGTGTGCAAGATGAAGTGCTTAAGCTCACCAAAGAGTTTTTTGATGGCTTAGCGATGTCAGGCCCTGTAAGTTTAGAACTTAAACGCGATCAACGTGGTAAGTACTTTGTAATAGAACCCACCGTTGGGCGTACTGATTTTTGGGTCGGTTTGTGTGTTAGTGCTGGCTGCAACTTATTAGAAGCTGAGTTTCATCATTGCCTTAATTTACCAATATCAAACTACAGCGAACGCAAAGAAACTATTTGGTTTGACAGTGAACGCGATATTACAGCCTACCCTCGCTATATAAAAAGTGTATTACAGGGTAATAGTTCACGCCGGAATACTTCTTTTTCATTTTTATCACGAAAAGATATTACTCCATTCTTGTATTCGTCAGTAAAAACATTATTGCGGTTAGTCAACACCAACCTTACTAAAATCACTAAATCTAGTAGTGTAAAAAAAATCGCTAATGATATTGAGATTTACAACAGCTTTGATGTTTTACCTTCCAATTTTAAACAGCTATTATCCGATGTAGAAAAGGAGAACATATTTCTCGGGTTAAATTGGTTTGAGAATTACACCTTGCAGGTTGTCAAAGACAGTACGCAACTTAGGTTATTTTGTCTGAACGATCACGATGGTCACGCCTTAGCAATTTTACCTATGCAGATAGTGTACGAGCAATCTGCTGGATTTAAAATCAAAAAAATACAGAGCCTGACGAATTATTACTCGCCTTACTTTAACATCATTATTGCTGATGAATTGATTTCCTTAACACAGGCATACGTCAGTTTTTGCAATTATTTTGAAAATCATCGTAGCTTCTGGGATATCATCCATATTCAAGCGTTAGAACCTAAAGGTTTCGATAGTATAATCAATGGTATGGAGCATACCTCATTAAAGACACAAAGTTACCATCATACGATTAATTGGTTTGAACAAGTCAACAGTGATTATGAGAGTTACTACCAAAATCTCAATGGACGGTTAAAGAATACAATCAAGCGAAAGATTAAAAAGTTAGCGAAAGCGGATAGTTGGCATTATCACATTTACCAAGACTTAAACGATCTTGAACAGGTATTAATTGACTATCAAGCGGTATACGACAATAGTTGGAAATCACACGAACCTTATACAGGATTTATCAATGGGTTAGCAAAAACTGCCGCTTCACAAGGTTGGTTAAGATTGGGAGTCTTGCATGTTGACGAAAAACCGATTGCTGTACAATTTTGGTTGGTCGCTAATAACAAAGCCTATATTTATAAACTAGCTTACCATAAAGAGTTTCGACATTTATCACCGGGCACCGTTCTCACCGCGATCATGATGGAGCATGTTATTGATCAAGATAAGGTCGGAGTTATAGACTTTCTTACAGGAAAAGATGATTATAAAAGAGATTGGCTGAAAAATTCTCGCGATCTCTATGGCCTAGAAATATTTAACTTGCGCAGTCCGATAGCCTTACTGAAGTACATAAAAACCGCGATTTCTCGTTTCATAGGCTGGCCAAGTCAGCTCTGACGGAGTTAAGCCACATGAAATATGGTAAAAAAAATTTAACGATTAAGTTATTCACTTTTTTTGGGTTAATACTTTTTATGGAATTTTCAATTGCCGTTGAAACGTCGACAACTAGCTTGTCAGATAGTACCCAATGGTATGAAGGTGACATAAAATATACTGGGGCAAATTATCTCTACAAAAATTCCCCTGCTCGTTATAAATGGAAAAACATATTGGGAGATTGGTGCGATGTAATGGGTACAGAACAAGGTAGTTATGAATTCGCCAGCGGACACTATAACAAAACGACTAAACATCTCAGTATTGACGTTACCACCCTAATTACAACCATTCAAAAATCCAGACTCAAAGATACTCACGTTGACTCTTCTATAGCAATAAATAACACTTTCATCATTAAACATGCCTCTGGTTCATCTCTTCGCTTTTATAGCAAAGATGCAAAAAATGTGGACTTACACCCAACACTTGAATTAACTACAGCTAACAATAAATTAGAGATCAAAACACCCAAAGAAGACACTTATATAGCTTTAAAGGTAAATCAAAATTTGGGTCTGCGAGATTATGTAAAGGTCTCACCTGATACGACTACTCTTCTTAAATTTTCCATCCCGAAAATAAAAAATATCAGGAGAGCATTACTCAAATTACATGTTAAAAAAGCGCCAAAAAATACTGGTAAATTAGTTATCTTCGGCCAGTGTGAAACCAGACCTACAGCCAAAGAATTTGGTATTGCAAAAAATTTCTTTAAAGACTTCAATATTAAGTCCCATCCTGCTGTTATTATCAATGATAATTTCGACCAAATTAATTGGTTCGACCAAAGTAATTGGTCAGGTGGACCTTGGACATATGGCATGGATAAAAAAACGGTCAGTGTAACTGATTCTGATAAAGAAAATAAATTTCAATCTTTAATCGGTCACTCCTTACGAGTCGAAATCAAAAAAAACACCAGTAAAGGAATGCAAGCAGGATTTGAATTTTCCAAAGCAGGGCTTAAAGAACCTGAAGAAATTTATTTTCGGTATTATTTGCGATTAGGCGACAGTTGGTCACCAATCGATGGTGGTAAATTACCTGGCATTAGTGGAACATATAACAAAGCAGGCTGGGGAGGCCGAAAGCCCAACGGTTATAACGGCTGGTCAGCCCGAGGACTATTCCGTAAAAAATTGGAAAACAATCCTCTAGCAAATACTTATCCGATTGGAAATTATATTTATCATACCCAGGTTAAACGATACGGAGATAATGACGTTTGGAGTGATAATGCTCTAGGCTATTTACAAAAAAATAAGTGGTACTGTATCGAGCAGTACTTAAGGCTTAACTCTATAGGTAAAAGTAATGGCATAATAAAAGGCTGGGTTGATGGCCAACTGGCCTATCATAATAAAAGACTAGAGTTTCGTAAAACGAGAGAACTCAAAATTGAGAAAATTTGGATGAATGTTTATCACGGTGGAACGACTAGAACCACACAAGATATGCATCTATATATTGACAATGTAGTCGTATCGACTGAGTATGTCGGACCGATAAATTTTAACCTATGAATTATGTATTTAAATTGTTAGGCTTATGAGATTCTAACTATACTCAATCAGCTAAATTGAGTAGAATTATATTATTTATCAAAACATTACAAATACTAAGGCAGAAATATGTCTCTACAGGACGAATTAAAAATAATCCTTCAACAAACACTGCAACTTGATGACGTCATTAATTGGCAAAAACATTCAGAAATGCTAGGTGCAGTTCCTGAATTTGACTCTATGGCAATTGTCACTGTGTTAACCCAGATAGAAGAAAACTATGGCATTTTCATTGAAGACGATGAAATTAGCGCAGAGACATTCGCGACGCTTGGCAGTTTAGAATTATTTATTGAAGAAAAAATAGCAGGATAAATTGTGCTAGCAGGACATTTTATTGATTCTCCTCAGGGTCATCTCTTTATTACCCAATTCGGTGAGTTAACGATAACCAAAGCGATTTTGTGTCTACCGTCAATAACCGAAGAGCTCAACCTTGCCCGAGCCGTTTGTGCAAAACAAGCGGAGGCATTTGCTGAAGCCGGCACTCCTTGTGTTATTCTTGATTATTTAGGAACCGGTGATAGTGAACAAGAATTTGATCAGGTTGACTGTCATGTTTGGCTAGACAACATTATCACCACAGGCAAGTGGTTGATGGCACAAGGGGTGTCTGAAATTGTTATTTTTGGCGTAAGGTTTGGCGCGTTACTTGCGCTTGCCAATCAACAAAAACTACATCAGGCTTTACCCATCTGCCAACAAATTTATTGGAAACCCGTATTAAATGGTAAACAATTTTCCGGCCAGTTTTTACGAATAAAACAAGCTAGAGAAATGATTACCTCAGGAAATAATAAAATAAATTGGCGAGAGAAAGTACTCAATGGTGAGGAGCTTGAAGTTGCAGGTTATCCCTTAACGGCATCAATGTTAACGTCAATGGAACAGTTACAGGTTAAACCTGATGATACTTTGCTGTCACCTGTTCACTGGTTTGAGTTAGCGGCAACAGAGGCGAGCCCGTTGATAAAAAAATTTATTATTTCATGGCAATCACAAGTTAAGTTCAGCTTTATCAATTGTCCTGCTTTTTGGCAGGTTCCTGAAATTTTCACCTTGCCAGAGCTCTACCAACCAACCCTTGATTGTCTAATTACTGAAAATCTATGTTAGAAAAAGCCCTGACGTTTACGGTCAATCATAATCAATCATTGGCGATTGAGCATGGTACTTCAAAACCCTCGACGATAGGTGTTTTACTGATTGTTGGCGGTCCTCAATATCGTGTTGGCAGTCATCGACAGTTTGTTCAATTAGCCAGATCATTAGCGCAACTAGGTATTCCAGTCTTAAGGTTTGATTATACGGGGATGGGAGACAGCGCAGGCGATAAAAAAAGTTTTGAACAAATATGTCCAGATATTTGCGCTGCAATTGATTGCTTCATTGCTAGTCAGCCACAGTTAGAAAAAATCGTATTATGGGGACTTTGCGATGCTGCCTCTGCGGCGATGATTTACGCTCATCAAGATTCTAGAGTTGCGGGTATGGTGCTGCTTAATCCTTGGCTGCGTAATGAACAAGCCAAAAGCAAAACTATGATCAAATATTACTACCTGCAGCGCCTACTCAGTAAAGGGTTCTGGAGTAAGCTGCTGTCAGGAAAATTGAATATTGCCAAAAGTGTTGGTGATGCATCCAGTGTCGTAAAAAATACACTAAGTAAAGAGCAACAAACCATTGATTCCTATCAGCAGCGCATGCGTAAAGGAATTACAGCCTTCAACGGCAAGATTTGCTTGATCCTTAGTGGTAACGATATTACTGCTAGAGAGTTTGCTGAACAGGTCATTAATAATAAGCAATGGCCCACAATAAATAGCCCTCAGACTCAGGTTTTTAGATTACCTCAAGCCGATCACACTTTTTCTAACCGAGCCAATAAACAACAAGTCGAAACCATTACGGCAGAGTTTATCAATCAATTAATCAAATATTAAACTTAGTTAATAGCCTATATGGTAGCTGAGTAGGAGAGTTAACAATGCCCGCCATTTTACGTAATCGCTTGTTAACTCTTATTGTTTTATTATGTGTTCTAGTTATGGTTTGCCTCTTTCTTATTTATCAAAAATCCGATAGTGACTACAGTGGTCAGCAATTTACCTTTCATGCTCATCCTCGAATAATAGACAATACTCCGGTCTCAAAAAGTGAACTGCTAGGTTACCTTAAAGCAGAGTTTGAACTCGACCAACCTCATTATTGCAACTCTTCCCTTTGGCTGGACAATCTTGCCTGCTTGCAGCTTATCCAACATACTGATAATGACGCCATAACGGCATATTTTCAGCGGCATCTTTTAAAGGCGCTTAATTCAATAACACTTGTTGCGCCTGAGTTAGGTCAATCGCCAGGCAATGCTTGGATGCTAGCAATACTCTATGACCAACACACGGATAAAATAGGGCAGCTAATTAACCATAACAAAGAAATAATTGAACAACTAGCCTCTCATTTACAAGACTATCTGTCGATCCTTAATGGTTCGAATGCATCGCTTTGGCATAGCCGACTGTCTTACGCGAGTTATGCGTTTATTATTGCCGTTGTCATTGGCGACAAATATCCGACTCTATTTGAGCAGTCTCTATTTCATTTCAAAGATGCCCTTAAGGCTATGGAAATTACCGAGGGATGGCCTGGTGGTTATAGTTACTGGATAAATAACCGGGCGTTACCCTTTCTATTGGCTAGCTCTGCTTATCAAAAAGGTGTGGATGAACCTGCACAGAAAAAACTGAATAAGTTACTCGAACGTATTGGGCTCTGGCATATCTACATGACTAGACCAGATAATAGAATCGCACCTACGTCAGATGAAG
>Ga0209184_1000253_pt1 | contig 67414 bp, 60 predicted proteins | sample EN8Hudsemesocosm_2_FD_184627 | JGI IMG/M metagenome (GOLD analysis project Ga0209184, IMG submission 184627) | Methane-oxidizing microbial communities from mesocosms in the Hudson Canyon - EN8C Hudson Canyon (SPAdes) (version 2) | ecosystem: Environmental > Aquatic > Marine > Cold seeps | place... | reverse complement strand
TCAAAGTTAAGAAAAGTGATTTATACGTTTGCTTCAGCAAGAAATGGCCAAATATAGAAGAGATCGTTCAAAAATTTAACGCCGGTCTGGCAGCAGTACGAAAAGATGGCTCTTATGACCGTATACATGCCCGCTATAGATAGTAGGCAGAGAATAGGAAAGGAATCATGTCGTTAGTTGAAACTAATAGCATCACCTATAAGAATCGTATTGCTTATAAGCAAACGCGCTTTGTTGTTCTGTTAGCTTTTGGGTTGGGTTTGCTTTTTAGTTTTATCCAAATTTATGTCGACTATTTAAAGCAAACCGGCGAACTTACGAATACTATTCTTCAGGTTGTGAATACCATGAAGCAACCCGCTGCTGAGGCCGCCTTTCATCTTGATCCGAATTTAGCGAATCAGGTGGGGCGAGGTTTGTTCGAATTTTCACCGATTGTAAGTGTAAATATTGTCGGCAATATTGGAGGCGATCAAACTCCGCCAATTTTGTTAGACATACACCGGCCTGTTCAACCAAGAAGTGACCAGTGGATCTCTTCATTCCTGTTTGGCAATATGAAGACACACCAAATTCCATTGTTCAATGAAAGCGGTTCAGACGAACACGTAGGTGTTTTGACCATTGACGCTGACCCTTACCATGTAGCCAGTGCGTTTATTGAACGATCTTTAAATGTCATCATATTTGGCATTTTACGTACGAGCATGTTCGCTCTGATTATACTTTTCTTTTTTTTCCGCACCGTGACAAAGCCGTTATCTGAATTGAGTAATAGCTTGTTACTTATTAACCCTGAAGAACCAAGCAAAGCACGTCTTTCAGTAACGCCACCACATGAAAACGATGAGTTTGGGCAGCTAGCAAGAAGTGCGAATCGATACCTTACCGCCGTAGACCAGCACTTGGTTAGACGCAAATCAGCAGAGAAAGCTTTGCAGACAGCTCATGATGCTTTGGAAGATCGAGTTAAATCCAGAACCTCCCAGCTTGAAGGTGAAATTGAAGACCGTAAAAAAGCAGAGCAATCACTTAATGAAAAAACGGAAATAATGGAGTTGTTAAAACAAATAGTTGTTATAGCGAATGAGGCTTCTTCTTATGAAGAAGCCGTTCAACAAACACTGTTAACTATTGGTAGAACTAGAAACTGGCCCGTTGCACATGCGTATACCCTAACGAAGAATTCAACAGATAATGAGGTGTTAACGCCCACTCGTCTATGGTATCTGGAGGATGAAAGTCGCTATGATGAGTTCAGGAGAGTGACTGAGTCCACTTCATTTAAATACTCCGAAGGCTTACCTGGAAGAGTTTGGAAAATGGGAGTTCCCACTTGGATTACGGATGTTACCAAGGATCAAAACTTCCCAAGAGCTAGAATGATTAAGAATATTGGCATTTTATCAGGCTGTGCATTTCCTATATTAGTACGCTGGAATGTTGTTGGCGTTTTGGAATTTTTTTCTCCTAAACGGCTCGAACCTGACGAAGCCCTTCTTGATGCTATGCGAGATATTGGCATTCAACTCGGTCGTATCTTTGAACGGGATAAAGCTGCCCAGAAGCTAACCATTGCAAAAGAAGGTGCTGAATCGGCAAACAAGGCGAAGTCTTTATTTCTTGCGAATATGAGTCATGAAGTTCGTACCCCTATAAACGGGGTGTTTGGAATGATACAACTTCTGGAGCGAAGCAATTTAGATGAAGAGCAAAGAGAGAATGTTGAAGTATTACGGAATTCGACAATCATCCTCAATACAGTTCTTGATGATATTCTGGATTTTTCCAAAATTGAAGCGGGCCAAATGAACCTTGAATTTGTGCCGTTCTCACTTCAGCCTATCATGGAAAGTATTGTTGCTCTGATAAGGCCTAAAGCACGTGAAAAAGGCTTAAGTTTATTGCTAGAGGTTTGTTCGAGTATTCCTGATTCACTAATCGGAGACCCTGTCAGGCTAAGGCAGATTTTACTCAACTTAATTAATAATGCGGTCAAGTTTACTGAAAGTGGCCAAGTTTTAGTTCGTGTCACCCATTTACTGCCTAACTCACCCAAAGTCCATTTGCTATTTGAGGTATGCGATACCGGGTGTGGTTTAACAGCTCAGCAACAAGACAAATTGTTTTTACCTTTCATTCAAGCAGATAACTCGACCACACGGCGTTTTGGTGGTACCGGTTTAGGTTTGTCAATTTGTAACCGTCTTGTAGAGTTACTTGATGGAGACATTGGTGTAGAAAGCCAGCCCGATAAAGGCAGTCGTTTTTGGTTCACGCTAATGTTTGAAAAATCTAGTCGTAAAATGTCTGCTGCGCCTTTTCAAAATATCGCTAAACCCCCCATTCTTCGAATTTTGGTCGTTGAGGATAACCCAGTTAATTTGAAAGTTGCCGTCACCTTTCTACAAAGCGAGGGGCATGAGGTACTCAGTGCGCATGACGGAAAGCAAGCATTGGACATCTTGAAACATACTCAAATAGATGCAGTCTTAATGGATGTACACATGCCCAATATGGACGGTCTTGAGGCAACTCGTATAATCAGGGGTTTAGACAATGATACCTCCAAAATCCCTATTATTATGCTTTCAGCCGATGCGCTTAAAAAATCCAGAAAAAAATGTCTGGCTGCTGGTGCAACAAATTTCATCTCCAAGCCATTTGAATTAAGTCAATTAAACCAAGTACTGGTCAACTTATTTGGTCTGAGAAACAATGCAAAACCTGAGTTTATTAAGCAGCTATTAACCAAAGAAACGTTAACAGCGGAAAAAGAACAGCTAATTAATATAAAGGCTTTGGAAGAAATGCGTAAATCTTTAGGTAATGATTTATTAGAAGAGTTGATAAATGACTTTTCATTACAGTGTGAAAATTTCATTAAGGCGCTTGAAGCAGCCATAAGAAAGAACGACATACAGTCAATCACGGAAATTGCCCATAGTCTGAAAGGCTCTTCTCGTGAACTCAAAGCGGTAAAAGTAACGCAATTGGCTGCAGAGATTGAAAGTACATCTAACGAGTCTGAAGTAGAACAAAAGCTACTTCACTTAAAACAAACCCTGAGAGCTACTTTTGAGGCGTTTAGCCAACTTAAGTCTCTTAGGGAGAGTGAGAGAAGTTGAACTTCACTTCTATTTAGTCATAAAAGGGAGAGCAGCATGAACATCGCGATCATTGATGACAATCTAGTGAATGCAAAAATCAATGCAGCCTACATCAACAAACTTGAAGACATAAATTCGGTGGTCTTCACAAACCCTATTGAAGGTTTAGCTTACTGTCAGGAAGAAGAAGTCGATATGATCCTAGTCGACTATAGGATGCCTGAATTGAATGGACTTGAGCTGGTGCGTATCGTCAGAGGAAATCCTGAAAAATCAGGTGTCCCAATCGTCATGGTGACTGCATTCAATGAAAATGATGTTAGGTGGGCCGCTCTGGATGCTGGAGCAAATGACTTTCTGAGTAAGCCAGTAGACGAAATGGAGCTAATGATACGTGTCCGAAATATGCTATCGCTAAGGTCATACACTTTAGAGTTAAAACGTCTAGCAACGATTGATGCCTTAACCTCGATTTATAATCGTCGATACTTTCTTGAACAAGCGGAAAAAGAAATGGCACGCGCGCGACGCTATACAAATCCTTTATCGGTGCTCATGCTTGATGTCGACAAATTTAAATTGGTGAATGATACATACGGACATGCCGGTGGCGATGCCGTGTTAACCAAATTGGCAAGTATCTGTCTGGACGAGTTAAGGGAGATTGACTTCATGGGGCGTCTGGGAGGGGAAGAGTTTTCGGTGTGCCTCACTGAAACAAACATAGAAGGCGCTGCATTGGTGGCAGAGCGTTTACGCAGATCGGTTGAAAATACAGTAATTCGTACTGATACAGCAGAAATCAATATTACAGTTAGCATCGGCTTTACAGAAATTATTGATAGCGATCAAAATTTCTCTTGTGCACTCAACAGAGCTGATCAAGCGCTTTATAGCGCGAAGGAAACAGGTAGAAATAAAGTTATTAGTTTATAATTTGATGGTTAATTCTAGTGATTTATATGACGTACCTAAGAATCGTATGGTGAAGCAAGGTGTGGTTTCAGGCACTTTCTCTCAGTTAGAAGTGGAAGGTTGTTGGTATAAGCCTTATCCGTCCAATAAATTATCCAAACTCATATCATAGCCCGGAGCAAATACGCTTAAGAAATAATCCACTTCAGGGCTGTTCATTTCCGCTAAACGTAGAGCAATATCTTTCTCGGCTTGTTCAAATTCTTTGTTTCCTGCACGTAATTCTGCCCTGCATTTTAGTAGTGCTGATAAACGGTCGGCAGCTTTTAGCAGTATTTGGTAGATCTGGGGTAACTCTTCTTCAAGTAATACACTGGCGAAATCTGACTGCATTTCTTCGGGTATTAATGCGAGTAACTCATGCTGAGCTTTGCGTTCAACACCTTTGTAGGCTTCTTTCATCGCGTCTGAGTGATATTTAACAGGAGTGGGCATATCGCCAGTAATCACTTCTGATGCATCATGGTAGATAGCGACGGTCGTAAGCCGGTATGCGTCAATGGGTTTGCCGTTATTTTGTTTCTGAATGACTTGGTTGTGAATGACCGCTAGAGCATGTGCAATGGTTGCGACTTCCCATGAGTGTACGGCAACATCTTCGTGAATCGCATTACGCATTAAACTCCAACGTTTGATCCAACGTAAGCGGCTAATATAGGCAAAAAAGTGGCTGGTTTTAGACATGGTTTATTTCACGCTAAGAGTAAAGTTTGAGGGGACGCTCAGGATTTCAGTGGCCTTAGGTTTTGCATTCGTATTAATGACCTGAGGCTCTAATACAAATATGCGTTCTTTTTTGATGCCTCCTTCCTTGATAATCACATTAGCCATTGTAAGTGCCCGGTCTTTTGCTAAACGCTTTAGCAGGTCTGGTGTAAGAGCTTGCTTTACGGTTGAGTCAATGGATGAGTCAGCGATACCCCGAATTTCCAGATTTAAGTTGGGGCGGTCTTTTAGCGCGTCTGCGAGCTTCATGATATTCGCCGTTTGATTGATATTCAGGTCGGTTTGAGCGGCAAGGAATTCGACAGATGAAATATCATCGCCTCCTTCTACTAATGCGCCCAACATTGAAAACGGGCTCGTAACAATTGTAGTAATGAGGTTAGTAAATGCGGTTAGAACTACGCTGCCAACACTAAAGCTCGGGTCGTTTAAGTCGCCTGAAATGGGGAGGTCGATATCAATTTCGCCATCTAAATTTTTCATAATGCCAATTGCTAGAGGGAGTGGCAGACTGGTCGCATCAGGACTATCAACAGAGTCACCGAACTCAAATTGATCAATAAAAATGTGGTTTTCTGCATCAAGTTTTTTATCATTAATCTTATAGTTGAGGTTGAGATCCAGCTTGCCCTTGTCGATTAGATAACCTGCAAAACGTGCAGAATAAGGACTGGCTGTACTGAGATCAATATTACTCACATTGATGCTCAAGTCGGTGTTTGGTTTTTGGCTCAAGGGATTCAAGGTGCCTTGAACAACGAGTTTGCCGTAAGTTTCAAGGTTGCCTTGAATATCAACCTTGGATTGGGCATCCAGATTAGAAGACAGGTTTTCAATACTTCCAGTGATTTGATCGAAGTAACTATTAAAATGAGGTGACTGCGAAGCGTCAGTAAATTCAAATCTGGCTTCTTGAATTTCAAATTTTGAAATTTGTATATGGGGCGGGTTTTGTTCTTCCTGTGTTTGAATAGGTGGATCAGTAGGTTCTTTTGTAGTTTGTTCAGGTTTTTCCACACTTAACTTTGCCAGATTCATTTGGCCATCTTCAGCAATAAAAACATCACCATAAGGCTTTACTAATCGAACGGTATCAACGTTAATACTTGTTTTTTCGTTTAGCGAGATAACAATAGGGTTTATTGATAATTGTTCAAAACCACTTAAAGGTTTTTCTAGAAGCGCATCACTTACCGCTAATTTATCTAGCTGAAAATTCGTGGTTATTTCTCCTATAGGCTTGTCCTCAATTGATAGTTTGTACTGACTATCAATTGTCGCTGTGCCACTGTCTAAAATAACATTCGCGCTCTCGCTCAAATAACTTTGCATCCATTTAAGTGGAAACTTCTGGATTTTCAGCTGGCCGTCAACGACAAAAGGAACTGGGCTTATTGAGCCTGAAAGGTTATGGGCTGCTTCTCCGGTGGATAAGTCGAGCTGATAGGGGAGTGGCACACTTAAGTCTTGACTGAGTTTGCTCAGACTCATTCCAATCTTATCTATTTTAATGTCTGCGGGTGTTGTTAGGCTCTGGTCTTGCCAGTGAATCGAACCCTTGGATATTTGGACGTTTGCGATTGCCCATTTAAAGGCTGATTTAACGTTGCTGTCTTTTTCTACATTTGTTGTCTTTTCAATTTCTTCTTCGCCGGCTATTTCTTGTAGTGGTTTGAGGATATTAATTGAACTGTCAGTGTGGCGTAGAGCGGTGATCTCTGGCGTATCTAGGTTAATATGGCCTAAAGAGAGCGTCTGGGAATCGAGATCAAAATCGATTGGACCGATGTCGAGGGCTTGAAGTTGTAGGAAGTCAGGAGTTTCCTCATTGGGGGCGAGTTTAATATCCTGAATTGAAAGTTGGGTTTCTTTCAGCTGGAAGTGAGTTTTTTGATTATCGATTTGTGTATTGTATTCCCCTGCCAGCGAAATACGGGCATTGTTTAGCCAGTACGGAGAATAGGCTTTAACATAATGCCAAAAGGTTTTTGATCGAATGTTTTGAAGAGATAAATGACCTTTTGATTGAATGGGGGCGACCCCGAACTGACCTTTCCAATCAATTTTCTGGCCATCACCAAGAGAGATAGCTAAAGAATAGTCACCTCCTTCATTATGTTGTGTCGAGAACTCTTTTAATGACAAACCTAGCGGTTTAAAGGATAGCTCGAATACCTCGCCCTGACTGTGGTCGGAGATGTTAATCTGGCCTTCGGATATAGCGATGAGTCCAAAAAACAAAGGAATTATTCCGGATGTTTCTTCTGGTTCGGTTTCAACTGCTTTGTCAGAAGCAAAATCATTTTGGAAGTTTGTTTGGCCTTGCTCGTCAATATTCAGGTTAACTAAAGGCCGCTCTAAGCTGATTTCATCAAATGAAATGGCTCCGGTCAGTGAATGTAGTGCGCTGAAATTAATGTACAAACGCTCAAATCCAATGACGGTTTTACTTTGAGCGTCGATAAAACGAGCTTGAGTCAGCTCTAAAGAGAGGGCGTAAGGGTTGAATACAATATTTTGAATATCAACTTCCCAGTGAGCTGTTTTTTTAAGTACACTGCTTAGCTGGTTCTGAACTATTGCTGGCACGCCAAACCAGCCGAATAAACTGTAACAGATGAAAAAAAACAATAGCCAGAAACGGGTTGAGCGATACCAAATCGTGTTAGTCGGGCTGGTCGAAGTCAAAGGAATCTCTCTTTTAGATGTTGTGACACATGATGTAGTGATGTGTATAGAACAATCATTATAGGGGAACAATTGTAGGAGTAAATTATATCTCGAGCACTCAAAGCGAAAATATTCAAACTCGTTGTCCGTGGTGTAGTGATGATGAGCAGTACAAAAATTATCATGATCAGGTTTGGGGGCGTCCTCGTTGGGATAGCCAGGACCTATTTGCCAAGTTATGCCTGGATGGACAGCAGGCTGGTTTGAGCTGGATTACTATTTTAAGAAAAGAGAAATCCTATTATCAAGCCTATGATAATTTTGAACCTGAAAAAATTATTCAATATGACCAAACGAAAATTGATGCTTTGATGCAAAACTCGGGTATTGTTCGTAATAAATTAAAAATCAACTCAGTGATAAAAAATGCCAAAGGCTATTTGGAAATTGAAGCAAGCGAAGGTTCTTTTTCGAATTTCATCTGGTCGTTTGTTGAAGGTCAAGTCATTCAAAACAATTGGCAGAATATTGATGAAGTACCCGTTTCAACACCAGAGTCTGAAGCCATGTCTAAAGCCCTTAAAAAAAGAGGCTTTAGTTTTGTAGGTCCGACTATTTGCTACGCATATATGCAAGCCGTTGGAATGGTGAATGACCATCTGACGAATTGTCCTCAGTGGCATGAATGCCGTTCAAGTTCGAACCTATAAAATCTGTACCCTAAAATAAAGGAAGATAGAATGCTTAATGGAAGTTGTTTATGTGGAAAAGTGCGATACCAATACCATGGAGAAATAACAGAGATGGCCTTGTGTCATTGTTCTCAGTGTCGAAAAGCCCAAGGTGGCGCTTTCGCGACAAATAGCCCTGTTGATGCAAGAAAATTAACCATGACCGGTACGGAGCATATTAAGGAGTTTCAAACAAGCGATGTTAAAGTGAGGGCTTTTTGCTCAAACTGTGGTAGCCCCATTTATAGTGCTAGAACGGATCTTCCAAATATTAAACGACTACGTATGGGGAGTATCGAAACCCCCTTTAGTTGTGAAAATAAATACCATATTTATGCCGACTCAAAAGCTTCATGGCATGAAATAAAAGATGAATATCCACAGTTTAGTAAAAAGAAATAGGCGATGCTTTTACGTACGTGATGTATTCATTACTAATATAAATGTTGCATATTTTTTTGCGGTAGATCAAGTTGAACGAGCAGGTTTTAATGATAAATACATACTTGGTTTCGGCCATTGTTTTTCGCTTTATATAGCATTTGGTCACCTTTTTTTAGCACCTCATCAAAATCATTTTGTAATAACTCTGGAGGTACAAGACCAAAACTTGCTGTCACCATGATTGGCTGACCATCGACTACGACAGGAAATTTAGCTAATTCAGCCCGAATGCGCTCTGCTAAGCTAATCGCTTCTACTTCTGAAACACCTATCAATAAAATACAGAACTCTTCTCCACCCAAGCGACCAATGATATCTTCGTGGCGTGTATATTGACCTAAAGTAGAGGCAACAGAAATTAAAACCTGATCACCTGCTGGATGTCCAAATTGGTCATTGATCAGTTTGAAGTTATCTAAATCTACCATCAACAGAGCGTAGGGGCGTTCATGCCGTTGCCATTCTGAGTGTCTTTGTTTTGCTTGAGCCATAAAACTACGACGATTTGGGAGTCCTGTTAATGTATCAGTCGTCGCCAAGTGTTCAGCATGCGCTAATGCGACTCTTAGCTCCTCGGTTCGAGCCGAAACTCGGTTCTCCAACTCCTGGTTTAGTGTTTTAAGCTCACTGCGTGCGTGCTGTAATTGTAAAAAATATTGTCTGGCTTGATGGAAGCGTTGTGCTGCCATCTCTCCAAAGGCAGTTAGCTCATCATGGCGTTTTCGTGTTGGAGGGACTTGCTCCCAGCTTTCAGGTTTGTCAGGGTCGATTTGTCTTATCCAGCTGGCATAAATCTGAATGGGTCGTGTCAGAGTAATGTAGAACAGTATGAATAAGGCAACAGCAAAAATTAAGGACCTGAACAAGCCTCCTATGAGAATAACCCACACGCGACTAAGGAATTCTTGGCGTGCATTACAGGGATCTATCTTTAGTCGTAAGCGGCCGATCGTTTTTCCGAATTCATCACCTTTATGAGTTAAAGGTATGACTTTCACTTTGGGTGGCCCAAACAGGAATATGAAGTTTTTTAACCAAGGTTCTTCCTCATTAGGTCTGGTTCGGTGACTAAGTACAGTTCTGTTAACGGTTTCTATTCTTGCTTCAACGATTAAGGGGTGGCTGACCAAACCTTCAGAGACACCATGGGCCAGATCGGTGCTTAAGGTCCACAGGGATTCTGATGCAGCAGCTGAAGAGGTAACAAAGATCTGTTCCAGTTGCTTATCAATACTGCGCTGCTCATTTTGATAGTCAAAATAAATTTGAATGATCGCCATCAGTAAGCCTGCCAATAATGCAAGACTAAGTGCTAACCGTGCTTGACGAACAGCCAAACTACTCGAAGGGAGAGGGGTCGATGGGGGCATCGGTTCAAAATTCATTTACTCACCGATTGGAGCAACTTATTTATCGTAAAGTCATAACTGCCCGGCGTAGAAGAGTGACTTAAGGAGAAATTTTTGAAATTAATACGAGGCCATTCTTTGTTTCCAAATTGTTCCAGATATGTCTGTGCATTGGATTGGTCAATAGCTGTCATGGGAAAAAGGATTTCAGTAGAAACGGCCGCAAAATCATGCCCATTCACGTAGTCATATAACATGATCATAATCCATGCGCCCGCAAGAAAGTGTCCGCCATGGGTTAGCGTTATCTGTCCATCTATTACGTGTTTAATCGCCTCTGAAGACCAGTTTAAGCCTGAAATTGTAACATCTATGCCGGGCTTAAGCCCTGCCTCACGAACAGCTTTTAGCGCCCCTAAGCCGATAGCATCATTTGCTGCCCAGACAGCCCCCAAAGCCTGACCACTTTGTAGCCATAATTGAGTTCGTTTGTAGGCTTGATCTGAAGACCAGTTAACGGAGATACGGCGTTGCTCTTTTAGTAAGGGAAAATCTGTTAAGGCTCGGTTCAAACCTCTCAGGCGTGATAGTGAGGCAGGAGTGCTGTTGTCACCCGCTAACGTTAAAAGTGCGATTGATTCAGAAGGGTTCATTTTTTGGGAAGGTATTAGAGACTGCGCCATCTCATAACCCGCTGTTTCATTATCAGGGGTTAAGCTCCCCAACCAGTTCTTCAATTGTTCTCGTGGTTTTCCAAAAGTGGCTTGCTGTTCATTGGTCAAACTATTTAACAGCATTAAAGTAGGGATACCTGCTTTGTCAGCCATCTCCAGTAAACGAGCGCCTTGTTGATATTCATTAACCAAGATTAAAAAATCAGGTTGATCAGCTTGTGAAATGATATGTTCCGTCTTACGTACCATCTTTGGCCATTGCCGGTCAGCATAATGAACGTCGAGTACAAAGCCTAGTTGCTCTGCGGCAGCTTTCATCGTGTCAGTGACTTCTTTCCAAAAACCTTGGGAAGCGTAACCTGGGTTTACGAAGGTAACTTTCAACGGGGCAGCGCTAACGGCAGGAATAAACGTCAGTAAAATTGCAACAAGTTGCCACCTGAGAAGGGTGCGGATGTGGTCATTAATTGCAGGCATCAAAGCAAACTCCGGTAGGGCTCGACTTGAATAGAATAAGACTAATTCAAGTATAGACCTATCTGCGTGGGACGCTAACCATGTCTTATTTGTTTCTCATAAAAAAAGGGAATAAAAATTTTGCTGTTAGGTGCTTTTTAAATCAAGTGTTTATCTTCGTCAGATCAAAGGAAGCGACTTTGTTGAGATTGATTTTAAAAAGTAAATGATATCTGTTTTGTGTGAAATACAGAGCAGCTTTGTATAAAAATTGAATAGTTAAACCCAGCCAAAAAATGTTTGAAATTTAAGGCTGGCTTTTAATTGACACGCTTATATACGGGCTTTATGTACGTTGCTTAAATTTCTTTGCTGTTTGGCCTTTTGTTCCTTGGCTTATAGCCGCGCGCTGGTTATAGCGGCCGATAAGCTTTCGTTGCAACTTTGTTTCCCAGTTAAGTGCTTGTTTAATCGTACTTAACCATGTTTTGTTGAAAAGTAATTTTGTGCTGGCAATGGCATCTGGCGAGCGTTGCTTTATTTGTTCTGCAAACTTGATCGCTTCATCCATTGGGTCGTCGTACACATGAGTGACTAAGCCAAGCTGTTTTGCTTCTTCACCATTGAATATTCGCGCGGTCATGGCTAATTCTTTGATGATGTCGATATTTGCCAGTTCCCGGAGTGTAATCGTACCGCCCATGTCAGGAATTAAGCCCCAGCGTGACTCCATAATTGAAAACTCACAATCAGGCGTCGTGTAGCGAAAATCTGCCCCGAGTGCAATTTGAAAGCCGCCTCCCCAGCATTTTCCGTGAGTAACCGCAATAACCGGGACTGGAATGTCTCGCCATAGATAACTGACGTCCTGTGCAAGATTGGAAACCTTGGTGCCCGGTTTAACAAGCAGTTTTACTGCAACAAGCGGATTCTTAAACATGCTTTTAACATCTAAACCAGAGCAGAATGCAGCGCCGTCACCAGAAAGAATAATGGCCCGAATTTCTTTATTCTTTTTCAATTGCTTAGTGGCTTTTACGATCGCTTCAAACATCTGCATATCTAAAGCATTAAGTTTGTCTGCACGGTTGAGTTTAACGAAGGCAATTTGGTTTTTGACTTCTACTGAGATTCTATCTGGATTTGTTTGTGTCTTTTTTGGGGTCATACTAAGCATTCCTAATGACGAATGGCCGTTCATGGCCTGTAAAAATATTATCGAGAACCTGAGATTCCCTTTGGGTTAATGTGTTCATCAGTCCTTTGACGTCTTTCATACTATGAAATGAGTCAAAGCCTCTCATAATGAAGGCGTGGAGCTCACTTAATCCTGCCATCTCAGCGGGTGTTTCTGTGATTTTTAAAGAAAAGTTGATGAAAGAGCTTCTGGCATATTTATCCAGTTTTTCACCCAGTTCAGACGTTAGTCTTATTTGATGGGTTCGTTGTGCTTGATTATTGCAGCATCGATAAGCTTCGCAATAGTTATTTTCGTTGATGCTGGTGTATTTCAGTTCATGAAATAGCGTTTTGGCTAGTTCATGGTCAAGGGTTTGGGTGAGTAAATTAAGCTCAACCAGTAACCTGACCGTATCGATGATAGTCTTGGGGAGTAATTTGACAATTTTTGGAAAAACTCTTTCCAGGTCACGATCTCGGCCAGTGAAGTCCTTGGCGGAATAGAGCTCATCAAATAAAAATTGTAGACCTTGTGTGTAGTTCGGTGCGCAATACAGGTCTTGGTGGGTGTGCTTGAGTCGCTCACTCTGCCAATGGGTGAGCAAGATCAATTCTTGGGAGACATGATAGCGCTGTTTCTCAACTTGAAAGTCATGATAAGCGAGCATGATAGCCTTCAGTGCTAGTGCTGCTTTGTTGGATGTTTTAGTGTTTTGAATTTTATCTCTGGACATGTATTTATCGTATTTTCTTCAAGACTGGAAGTGGCTTTATTCATTTAGAATACGATTTTATAAAAATGAGACTTGATTCGCGAGATGTATTTGTAGAATTTACGAGGATGAACGCGCTACTTAAGCGCGAGGGTATTTAATGCTTGGCCGCATTTAAGCAAATGCGGCAACCTTTCGTTTTTTCAATACTTTAGTCATATTTTTTTTTACTATTTCGGCAGTGTTTCCAGACGGAATAGTATGCATTGCAGGGATCCACTTTTGGTCATCCAAGGTGATAAAATGGCTCATGGCATCAGTTTCAATAATACGCACTGAATTAGGGCTATGTAAGGCACTTTTGAGCATGAGTTCTCTATCTAAAATACGATCCATTTTTGGAATAAGAAAGGTTCCGTGTTTGATTAGCTTATAAACAGAATGATCTGCTCTGTCCATCCAATCAAATAAATCTTCTATATTTCGTACAATTGTTAAATGGTCTTTTGTTGCACTGAACATTTTATTCAATAGCTGCTTTTTGCGTTTATTCAGTTTTCCGAAAAACATTTGTCCGTAGGACGATGAGGGTGTGCTATTAATAAATCGAATAATCCAAGGCCACATGCCATGGCTAACAGGCTCTAATAATGCAGAAACAAGTGGGTGCGTTTTTCCACCGGGCAGAGCAGGGGCTTCAAAAATTAGCTCTACATTTTCGTATAACTCAGGCCGCTGGCTTAAAGCTTGTAATATGACGGCGCCGCCTCGGGAGTGGCCGTGAATACGAACGTTAGTGGTGCTTGGTAAATTTTCTAATGTTTGGTTCAGAATACATGCATCGTAATCGATGGTTGCTTCCAGGTATTTAATAGGAACTTCCCATTCGGCAGGCTCTGGCATTGGGCCACTTACAGGAACATGATAATTGCTGCATGTTAATAGAATCAGTTCAGTAGAAGAGTCTTGATAGAGTTGTGTGAAATAACAATGATTTTCTAAAAAACCATGCACACCAATAACCGTATGTTTTGCTTCGCCACTGTGATTACGAACGCTGACAGCTCCTTTACCCACGGTAAACACTTTGCCAGAAAACATTTCGGTGTAGCTTTGCTCAATCGGCTTGATTAGCTTTCTTGCGTGAATAGCTTGCATAATCAAAATACCTCTTCATACCTTAGCAACTCGAATTAATGCAGGTTGCTTTTATTTTAATAACCGCCATGAGCTAGTGTCTCAATGACTGCACTTGCCCTAGATTAGATATATCTATCTTTTTCTGACAAATGTTAGATTATTTTTCAATAAGTATACGCTGCTATAAGTACAATGGAATAAGTAAATGAACAAATATTGAACAATCCTTATGTGTTGTGCTAACAAACGTATGTAAACGATTGAATTAATTATGGCAGACGTAGTGAAAAAACGGATGTTAAGAATTGTAATTTATGTTAATTTTTGCACTGTTTATGTAACGCCTGACTATTAATATTTGGTAGATAAAGTAATATTTTTCATCTGGTCTGCTATATTGATGGTTTTATGCAGTTCTATGATCCTGATTGAAAATTAAAATAATTAAAAGGAGACCGGTGTGAGTGATTCTGCCAGAAAACCATTAAATGGCGCTGATACAGCGTGGTTAAGAATGGATTCTCCCTGCAACTTGATGATCATTAATGCAATGTTGGTCACTGAGCGGATGGACTTTTCTGATTTTAGAAATACGATTATTAATCGATTTTTGTCTTTTCCTCGTTTTATGACTCGGCCGGTGTTGAAGTCAGGACAGTATTTTTGGGAAAATGACCCGTTTTTTGATATTGATAACCATGTGAAAAAAGTAGCGCTAGCAGGTGCTGCGGATAAAAAAATACTGCAATATTTTCTCGCTGATCTTGTCAGCGTACCCTTCGATGAATCAAAACCTTTGTGGCAAATCCTATTTGTTGAAAACTATAAGGGTGGCAATGCCGTTATTTTACGGGTTCATCATAGTTATGCTGATGGTTTGGCCTTAATTTCAGTATTTAATTCGATAACTGATGCCAGCTCTAATGTGACGCCTTTGCCTCTTGCTGTGCACAAACAAGAGCACTTTTCTGATGATGAAGTGAGTTCATTTAAAGAAATGAATTATGAATGGCCTCGTTATCAAAGAGCACTTGATTCTGCGGTCATTCGTGCAGATAAATACAAGTCCTTTGCAAAGAAAATATCTTCTGATGGCGTCTCTATATTTAAAAATCAAGACGCATTTCGAGAGCTTATTGGTGATGGTGTGAGAGCTGTCGCGGAGTTGGCTCAATTGGCAACTATGCCTGCAGACCCTAAAGAAGTTTTGAAAGGGCGTTTAGGTGTGAGAAAGACCTGCGCCTGGTCTGAACCTTTAAGCTTTGACAAATTTTACGGTATAGCGAAGGTCGTAGGATGTAAAATTAATGACTTATTGCTCTCGTGTGTTGCAGGTGCTTTTCGTGAAGAACTTATGGCAGCCGGTAAAAATGTAGAGGGTAAACATATACATATTACCTTACCTGTTAATATCCGCTCAGAGGACGAAATGGATGCGGGTGGTGTGCCAGAAGAATTAGGTAATTACTTTGGTACTGTTTTTGTGCCGCTTCCTGTTGGTATTGAAAATCCTTTGGAACGTGTTTATAAAATAAAGCACGATATGATTGCTTTAAAGCAATCACTTCAACCTGCTTTATCGTACGGTATTTTATACGCAGCAGGTTTGATGCCTACAGGGGTTCAAAAAACAGTATTAGAAAGTTTTGGTAATAAGACTAGCGCTGTTTTATCAAATGTTCCAGGCCCTAAAAAACCTCGTTATATTGCGGGCGCGCGTATAAAAGAGCAGATGTTTTGGGTGCCGCAAACGGGTGACTTGGGCTTGGGTTTGAGTATTATTAGTTATGCAGGTCAAATTCAGTTTGGCTTAGTCGGGGATGCAAAATTATTCCCTTCCCCTGAGCGGATTATTAATCGTTTCATTACTCAAATAGAGCTTCATAGAACTGATATTGTTGCCAGCTATATTGAGGACTTAGTGCAGCCGACTATGGCTTCTTAAGGTCATAACTTCTTAATATTTACTTTTACTTCAGCATAACAAACGCCTGTGTATAGGTGTTTGTTATGTATAGTTTTTTTGGAATTGTTTGACTTCCTTTTGTATCCATTCGCAAAATAATTTAACTTTCTCTCGTTCAAAATGACGTTCAGGCGCTGCAAGGCAGTATATAAAATCAGAGGCCACTTGCTGCTCAAATAGTTTGACTAGTGCACCAGAGCGAACGAATTTGGCTGCTAGCGAATGCCGAACTAATGCGATTCCTTGAGAGGCTATTGCGCCTTCTACCACTAGGTTAGACCCTTCGTATTTCAATGCTGAGGGGTAGCTTGTGGATTCTTTTCCTAGCTGTTTAAGCCAGTAGTCCCAGTTCATGTCAGGTCGCGCATCCTCAAGTAATAAGCATCCTTTTAAATCACTCACTTGTTCAATAGATTGTTCTTTTTGGTAGCTGGGGTGGCAGGCTGCGTATAAGTAATCTCCCATAAGGGGAACTGTTTGCACGTCATCGTAACGGCCTATTCCGTAACGAACACAAATATCAATATCTTGAGTTTTAAAATCGGTTAGTGTGTTGTCAGGGAGTAGTAATACAGAAATTTCGGGGTGCTGTTTATTAAATGAACCTAATCTTGGTACTAACCATAGTGAGGCAAATGAGGGTAATACAGATACTTTTAATGTGTAAGGGTCGCTATCAGTTTTAAGTTGCGATACGCCTTCTTCCAGCGAGGTGAACGCTGCAGTGGTATGTGAATGTAGCAACTGTCCGTCACGAGTTAAAGAGATTTGCCGGTGAGAGCGAATAAATAGCTTTGTTCCCAAACGGTCTTCTAATCCCCGCACTTGCTGGCTGATGGCTGCTTGAGTCACTGAGAGATAATTTGCCGCCTCTTTGAAGCTTAGGTGTGTGGCAGCAATATGGAAATAATATAGTCCTGTTAATGATCTGATTTTCATGATTCACGCTTAAGAATATCTTATGTTAATGGTAGAAAATGTCGTTTGATAGAATATATGTATTAAAACTATAGTTGTCTTATACGGAGGCTGTCTATGGTTATTTATCTATTTAAAGTAAGAAATTCTTTTCTAAATATTACATTCCCTAAGAAAAGGTTTTATGAGCTAGTTCAGGTTTGGTTGAGGCATCATAAAACCCGAAAACAATTAAAGTTGCTTTCTGATGAGCAGTTATTGGATGTTGGTTTGTCCAGAGAAGAGGCTTATTGTGAAAGTTTGAAAGCGTTTTGGGAAGATTAAGTCGGTTAATTTACTTGCTTTATCCTGCTTGTTAATGATTGAATTCGCGCTATTCTAATTTTGGCTTTTAGTTATAGGCCGATATACTTTAACCATTTATTTCAAGTTACTGATATTGATTAATGAGGTGTTCTGTTCATGGAAAAAAACCAAGTTCCACTTTCTGAAAAACTAAATTTAGAGACAGCAAGGGCTCCATGGCGTGAGCTGCAGACTTTTTTTGCGAGTGGTTTGGTTTTACATGTTAAAGCGAGTCAGGACTTACTTGTTGTTGCGGAGCAACTCTCAGCGGATAATGCTCCGTTATTTCAACAATGGCTAGATGACAAGACTGTTCAAAAAGTAAGTGATGAGCAGGCTCTACAATGGTATGAGGCGGATGCTCAGCTGTGGACTTTAGTGATCAAGCCTTGGATCCTTGTTCAAAAAGAAAATGACTAAAGTTTATTATTTTGCGCTTTCTTGTTTTGAGCGCAAGAACATTCCCCCAATCATTGCAAATACAAATAAGAAAGTTTCCCAGTTTAGTTGTGCTAGTGATGCAATCGCGGGCCCTGGGCAGTAGCCATATAATCCCCACCCAATGCCAAATAGTGCAGAGCCTAGCACTAAATTTATATCAATGACTGTAGTTTTCGGTAGCATAAAGGCTTTACTCAAAATCGGCATTTTCCTTTTGAAAATGGCGCTGTATCCAATAAATGTTACGACAACTCCACCGGCCATAACGAATATTAAGGTAGGGTCCCATTCGCCAAACAGATCCAGAAACCCGAGTACTTTATTTTGATCGGTCATCCCTGAAATAGATAAACCTGCACCAAAGAGTGCGCCGAAAATAAAGTAATAACAGGCATAGGTTAAATGAATGCTCTGTTTTTGAGTGCCTGTCATATTAAGTGCCTCATAAAAAAAACGGTTGCAATGCCACTTGTCATAAATGTACCTGTTGCAGCCAGTGATCTTATGGAGAGTCGACTGATGCCGCATATCCCATGGCCACTTGTGCAACCGCTTCCCAGTTTAGTGCCATAGCCGACTAATAAGCCCGATAAAATAATAATGAATACGTTGCTATGGATGGGGGGTGTTTCTATGTCTGTTGCGTAAGCTACGCATAGTGCGCCTATAATCATTCCGCCTAAAAAAATACCACTAGATGAAAGACTACTTCGGCGATTTTGAACTGTATTCCAGATGAGCCCGCTAATTCCTGTAATGCGGCCATAAAACAGCATCATTAAGCAGGCAGAAAGACCAATAATAGCACCACCTAAAAGGGCGGAGCTGTAGTTGCTGAAAATGTCGTACATGATTCGTTTTCCTATTCAGAGCAAAAAATTTCTTTCAACACATGAAGTACCTTTATTGAATCGTCGCCATTTACGGAGTAAATAACAGATAGACCTTCTTTTTTTGCTTTTACTAATTGTGCTTCTCGTAGTGTGTGCAGGTGTTGAGATAAGGCTGACTGACTTAGAGGGACCAATTCATTTAAAGCGCTAACTGATAAGGGCTTATTTAATAATGAGCATAAAATCATTAAGCGCTTTTCGTTACCCATGGTTTTGAGTAGTTTTGCGGCTTGAGAAGCATTTTTTTCCAAGTCTTGAAGAGCGTTCATATATTAGAGTTTTCTAAATTAGTTTTATCTAATATATTGTATATTTGAATGAGAAACAACTTAAATAGAGCAAATGATTGGCTTGAGAGCAGTTTAACTAAATAGTACCGTCACTTCGGCTGAAAAGACTGTCGGAGTGACGGGGATGAGTTGTGTAAAAGTCCCAACGTATTTTGTATGGGGACTAGGTATTAAGCCGCTGAAAAGCGTCGCAACTCATTTATAAACTTCAAGGGTTGGTCGATCAGAGGTGTGTGGCCACTATTAGTAAAAGGGATAACTTCACAGTTTTTAGTGTGGTCAGCAATCCTTAGCTGCCCTCCTGAGGGGTACATTTCAGATTTTAGACCTACAAGTAATGATACTGGCGTGCTAAGTTTTTCAAAAGTGGCAAGCATATTGTAATCTTGCTCAATGTAAGCTTTTAGGCAATAAATATAGGCTGGCCAGTTTTCTGTGGGCATTAGGTTTTTGATTAGCCGTTCATTAGCGCAAACTTTTTGAGCTAATTTTTTTTGATAGTTTTTAGATAATGCAGAAGCAAAAAAATCACCTAAGTCTTGCCACAATGAGTGTTTGAGATGAGCCGGTAACTCAGAATAAGGGGTTTTGGCTTCGATGTAGGGGATTAATTTTCTGATGAGTATTTTTGCTTCGTTTAGTCTTGTGATGTTGTCCTGTCCAAAAATTCCCCAAGACCAATCATCACAATTATGAGTGCGAGGGCTTTGGTCTATGTGCATATAGGCTTCTACTTTTTCATCTCCATATGTTTGTTGGTATTGAAGGGCGACAAACGCGCCCATTGATATGCCGGCTAACTTAAATCGTTTTAATTGGTAATGGTTGATGATATCGGCAAGATCGTCAGCATAGTTACTAATGACGCAGTTCTGGTTGTATGGGCTTAAGTGAGAATGCCCAAAGCCTCTTAAGTCAGGAATCAGGAAATGAAATTTCTTGGCTAAAGGTAGTGCGAAAGGTAGCCAGTGCATAGACTGCATTCCAAATCCATGTAGCAAAATGATAGGTATGCCTCCCTTACCTACTTCTCTTATATGAATGGCATGTCCATCTCTCATGGTTATTTTTGGCATATTCTTCTTATTTAATAGTTGGATGATTTTTATTGTATGACAATAGTCTAATCATGGTTTTATGTTCTTGTCACGAACTCCTTTTGAGTTAAATACAAAAAATTACGCTCAGAAACATATCGCTACAATATGGTTTTCATCGTGTGCAATACTTTTAAGTTAACTTTTCGAATTTATAAGTATGTTATTTATGGAAGTATCATGAGGGCTCATCGCGTATTAGCAGTTAAAGTCTGCTTGTTTTTATTTTTGTCCACGCCTGTGTTCGCGTCAAGCCAATCAAGCGGACGCTTGGATACTGCTTCTCATAGGTATAGCAATGTATCAAACTCACTGTTTATTGATGTTCAAAAAGTAGGTAAGCGTTTACTTGCTGTGGGGGAGCGAGGGTTAATCGTCTATTCGGATGATTTAGGTGGAACCTGGCGTCAGGCTGAGGTGCCCGTTTCGAATGCTTTAACGGCATTATATTTTAGTGATCAAAAAAATGGTTGGGCTGTTGGGCATGGTGGTGTCATTTTACACTCTGTAGATGGTGGAGTTTCCTGGGTGAAACAGTTTGATGGTTATCAGGCCAATCAGGTGATTCTTGATCGGGTAAAGCAGCAGGTTGATAGTTTGAAGCTAGCTTATGAGTCTGCTGATGAGCTGACTAAAGAAGACTTGCTCTATGAAATAGAGGATGCTGAGTATGCCTTATCTGACGCAGAATTTGATGCGAAAATGGGACCTGCAAATCCATTTTTAGATGTTTGGTTTGAAAACAAAAATCAAGGTTATGTTGTCGGAGCTTATGGTTTTTTCTTTATGACCGCTGATGGTGGTGAAACTTGGCAATTTGCTGCTAACCGCTTAGAAAATATTGATCGCTACCATTTAAATGCAATCCAAAAAATTAAAGGCGGTGCTCTACTTATTGCAGGAGAGGCGGGTGCTTTATTTGCTTCTTATGATCAAGGTGTTTCATGGGAGACCTTGTATGGCCCTTACCAGGGGTCTTTTTTTGGGATACAGCGTACAAAAAATCAACATGAAGTTTTGGTTTATGGCTTAAGGGGAAATGTTTTCAAATCGAGTGATGATGGTCAAAGTTGGCAGAATATAGAGACTCCTGCGGACACAAGTTTGGCTGGGTCCTGTTTAAGCGACAATGGTGTGATTACGTTGGTGGGGTTCTCTGGAACAGTATTGACAAGTTATGATGATGGCCAAAGTTTCTTGTTAAGTGAGCGTATTAATCTGGATGCTTATAATGCGGTAGAAACTATAAATGGTGTTCGTTTAGTAATTGCGGGTGAAAAAGGGATAACGTTGCAATAACAAAGGGGTATTCAGAACTTTGGTCTATACTTTTTAATATTCTACTTTCTCGGCAGTCATGTGGTTTATTTTAAGACTGTATGAACAAATAAAAAGAAAATTATGCAACATAGCTCAGATAAATTAAGTGCCAAACTGGCAGAGCCATTCATTGAAAAGCTGGTTTTTAATAACCGGATGGTAGTACTCGTTATATTTCTTTTAGTAACGATCTTCCTCTCGTATCAAGCTAGCAAGGTGACGCCAGATGCTAGTCTTGAGCGGATGATTCCGCTTGAGCATCCTTATATTATTAACTTTCTTGAACACAAAAGTGATGTGGAAAACCTGGCGAATTTTATTCGTATTTCAGTTGAGGCAAAGCAGGGAGATATTTTTTCTACTGATTATATGAAGGCTTTAGAAAAAATCAGTGATGAGGTTTTCTATCTGCCAGGTGTTGATCGGAGTGGTTTGAAGTCTCTTTGGACACCAAATGTACGCTGGGTTGAAGTAACAGAGCAAGGGTTTCAGGGCGGAACTGTGATACCCACTACCTATGATGGTAGTGATGAAAGCTTGGACCAACTGCGTCAGAACATTTTGAAGTCTGGAGAGGTGGGTAGGCTCGTAGCGAATAATTTCAAGTCTACGATTGTTTATGTTCCTTTGTTGGAGAAAAATTCTGAAACAGGAGAATCATTAGATTACTTAAAATTTTCTTTATTGTTAGAGGAAAAAATACGCGAGAAATACGCAGGACCTGACTCATTTGTAAATATTCAAATTGTCGGCTTTGCTAAAAAAATTGGCGACTTGATTGAAGGTATGTCGGCGATTGCCGTTTTTTTCTTTATAGCGGTGATGATTACTACTGTCTTGTTATACACCTACTCTCGTTGTGCAATTAGTACTTTTGCAACGGTGATATGCTCTATCATTGCTGTTTTTTGGCAAATGGGATTAATGCATAGCCTCGGTTATGGTTTAGACCCTTATTCTGTATTGATTCCTTTTATTGTATTTGCTACAGCTATCAGTCATGGCGTGCAGTATATAAATAGCATGACTCACGAGGTGGGAATTGGTCATGACTATAAAGAAGCTGCAATTACCACGTTTAGGCATCATTATTTACCTGCATTACTGGCCTTGGTTAGTGATGCAATTGGATTCTTTTCTTTAGTTTTGATTGATGTCGATGTGATTAAAGATCTTGCGGTGGGTGCAAGTGTTGGAATTATCAGTATTATTATTACGAACATGATTTTACTACCGATAGTGATGTCGTATCTTGGTGTGACTAAACATGGTATTAGGCATGTTCAGTATGTCGAGAAAAATCCTAGCCCTATGTGGTCACGTATTGCTCAGTTAGCGACGCATAAATATGCGATAATTTTTATTATTACTGCTCAGTTTGCCTTGGCATTTGGTTTATATGTTTCTCAAGATTTGAAAATTGGCGAGCTGGATGCAGGGGCCCCTGAGCTTCACCCTGATTCTCGTTATAATCTGGATAACGCTTTTATCACCTCAAATTATTCAACCAGTGCAGATGTCATGGTGTTAATGGTGACAACGCCAAAGGAACAATGTAACTCGTACGCCACGATGGATAAGATGGAGCGTTTGCAGTGGGATTTGAATCATACTGATGGGGTGCAATTGAGCATGTCGATTGTAAATGTTTCAAAGGCGGTAACAAAAGCATTCAATGAAGGTAGTTACAAATGGTATGAACTATCTCGAAATCAAAAAATTATAGATACATCGCTTCAATACGTACCGGCTGGTTTTATTAATGGTGACTGTAGTTTGGCGCCAATTTTTATATTCTTAAATGATCACAAAGCAGAAACCTTGCAAGGGGTTGTTGATACTGTTGAGCAATTTACTTCGAATTTTACCTCTAAAGATATTCAAATTCTTTTGGCGGCTGGAAATGCAGGAATAGAGGTGGCAACAAATCAAATCATTGAGGCATCACAAACCTTAATGATGTTGGTTGTCTATGCTGTTGTCGCTTTTATGGTGCTTCTTGCATATCGTTCAATGAGAGCGGTTGTTTGTATTGTATTACCTTTGGTGATGACCTCTGTCTTATGCACGGCTCTGATGGCTTATTTGGGGATTGGTGTAAAGGTTTCAACGCTTCCTATTATAGCGCTTGGGGTAGGGTTAGGTGTTGATTATGGTATCTATATTTATAGTCGCTTAGAAGAATTCCTGGAAGAGGGGCTCACTTTACAGCAAGCTTATTTTCATACTTTGCGGTCAACGGGAAAGGCTGTTGCTTTTACAGGGTTAACGCTCGCCATTGGTACTGCGACGTGGATATTTTCACCAATAAAATTTCAGTCTGATATGGGAATATTGCTCACCTTTATGTTTTTATGGAATATGGTTGGTGCCCTGACATTATTGCCTATGTTGTCGTATTATTTTGTGAAAGACGGTGAAGAGGATGACCTGGAAGTGTATGAATTATAGTTTTCTGAGGTTAGTGGTTTAAATACCCAAATCTCATTTAAGTAAAGCTCAGAAAGTATAAAGCGATGCGGTAGGTGCGGTAATCGTCAAGAGTTGGTCGAAATGATAAGTCAAAAGTAGAGCATGCTAAGCTTTCATTCACGAAAGCTTAATTATTCAATAATGATATTAACCCATTCAGTAAATTTCCCCTGAATTCCAGAGGTGTCGATGGTTGCCATTCGAACATAGAGTGTGCCTGGGTCAAGTTCTGACAGGGTATATTGAGTGGTGTTAGCTTCAGGTAGTCGAATATTTCCGGCTATTGTGGAGGGCGAATAGCCATACTCGATAGTGTAGGCACTGATTTCAGTAATATCCAGATGGCTATCATCTTCTCTTGCTGTTGGCACGGCCCATGTTAGTTGTACAGATGGTTTAGCTTTTAGAGTGATTAGAGCTGCGAGCGACTCTTCACTGCTAGATTCATTGTTTACTACGACGGAGTAACTTCCCTGATGACTTAGTGTTGCACCACTTACAGAATACTCGGCTTGATTAGCGCCTGAAATGATTCGGCCATTAAAGAACCATTGGTAACTTAGTGGCCCATCACCGCTTGCTGCGACTCGGAGGTTTATCTCGTTAGAAATATAAATAGTCTTTGATATTGGCTGTAGGGTGATGGAGATAGGTATCTCTGAAGGAAGTATACTTACTGTAGCTGTTTGGGATGTGATGCTGCCACGGCTGTTACTAACAGTGACGTCATAGAGGCCGGAGTCATCCAAGCCTGTTGCTGACAATAGTAATTGGTTCTCGTAAGCGTTATGTATATTAATGCCATCTTTACGCCACTGGTAGCTGATAAAACCGCCCCCGGTTACGTCAACTGTCAAGCTTACTGCTGTACCGGAAGTGACGGTAAGGTCTTGTGGTTGATTTGTGATAGATACTGGCTCAACAGGAATATTAACAATGACACTGACAAAATTAGAGCTTATTTCGCTGACTGGGTTGGTAATTATTACCCGGTAATTCCCTTCGTCTGTCTTGCTACTAGAGGCAATGTTTATCGTACTATTCGTTTGCCCTGGAAGAATAGACCCTTCCTTTTGCCATTGATAGCTCACAGGGCCATCACCTGAAATACTAACAGATAAATTCAGCGGGTCGCCGGCCGTTAGATTTAATGCTTGAGGTTGTTGAGAAATCACTATTGGTTCAACCACTTTATTAACTAATACCAAAGCATAAAGTGATGTGAGTGTTTCGTTTGGGTTGGAAATGGTGACACTATAGCTTCCAGCATCATCTATGCTTGCGTTTGCGAGGCCGTAACTAGATGAGTTGGCTCCGGCAATGTCTTGGTCATCTTTTTTCCACTGGTATGAAATGGGGCCTTCGCCACCGGCTTGAACGTGCAGGGAAAAGCTTTGTTCTTCATTAACGCTAATTGAACTGGGTTGTTGGGTGATTGCTAAATCTTGATTTGCAAGTTCTTGATATCTTGTATTTGAATCGGTACCTATAATCGATAATGCACTCGCGTAGTTGTTTTGCTCCTGACTTAGTCGCTCCGAAAGAGCTTGTGCCAAAGAGGCCGAGTTGCTAAAAATATCTTTAAGGGGGAGGGAATCTAGATCTATTTCTTCGTTAGACCATGCGTCAGTCATGGCTATCGAATAGAATGCGGCACTGAGTACCCCTTGTTGTAGTTGCTGATCACTTAGGTCACTTAGACTAGATAAAGCGGTAATATCTGGAGTCTTGATGGTTAATGCGTTGTTTTCCAAATCAAAGGTTTGAGCGACCCATTTGGTAGCGATATTTATATTCTGGGTAGAAAGGCCGCCAGGGAGTGAGTTGGCGGTTACATATGTAATATGACTGAGAGGTGAAAGAAACGCTCTTCTATTTGTTGTATCGGATAGATAGCCTAGTAATTTGAAGTTTGTTGGTAGAGGTAACTCTTCTCCAAACTGCGCAAGCTGATTATTTAAAGAATTTTGGGAATATAAGCAGCCTTCAGTCAGGTCGCAGCGCATTGTTGATTGTGAATCAGTTGTAAGTTCAAGTACTACTAAGGCGTCATTGTTTAGTGCTGGACTAGGCAAACTGTATTCGCCCAAGCTATTTGTACGTGCTTGGCCGAGAAGCTGTCGTGAGGCATTATCTGTGTCTGATTTATTGGCACTTATAATATAAGCACTAACAATACCATTTGTGATGATGCCTTTAACAGCATTGCCATTCACATAATTTTGTTTTTCTTGGGGGTCATTACCGCAGGCAATAAGTAATAAGCCGGCCACTGTCAGCGTGAAGGGTTTCAAAAAAAGCAGGTATGAAAAAGATGTCAATAACTTGTGCAAACTGGGCATTGTACTCAAAGATTAAGGGTAAATAATTGATCGATATAGATATAAAAAATGTTAATTCTAATCTACTAATGGTAGTTGAATATTATGTATCTTTAATTGGCTCAATGTTACCATTTGTTAACGACATAGTCATCGATATCAGTTTTGCTACTTCAAAGAGTGAATATCTTTACTAAGTTTATCCCTTAATTGGTCGCGCTTACTTTCACTTTCACAGCTATAAAGAGCTGAAAATCCAGTTAATAATGGTGTGAAAAAGCGAGTAAAGTGATCAGCTTTTTTTGCTGCCGAGGATGAAAACGTTTGTAAGGTGTCGGTCGTATGTTGATCTTTTTGGGCGCTATTATTTAACAGGGCTAACTCTTCTTTTAGTTCAGCGATTAGGTTTAAGTTTGGATTGAGTTCAGGATCAACGGGTTTTAATGTTTCCCATAACTCATTTAACGTACTCTGTGAATTGTGAGTTTCGGTTAAATCTGCTTGAGCGGCAATGTCTAGTGATTCAACGGATTGCTTGAACATCGTTTCAGTATCGGCCAATTTGGCGCTGATTCGTTCGTTAAACTCATCTGTTCTAACGGATAGTGCGCGCACTTCATCTGCGACTACGCTAAAGCCTCTACCTGCATCACCCGCTCTTGCTGCTTCTATGGCTGCATTTAATGCTAAAAGATTTGTTTGAGAATTTATTTTGTTAATTTCATCGAGATTTTCAATTACTTCTTTAAAGCTTGCATCAATCTGGTCAAAATTATTATTTAAAGTGATGGATGCTTCTTGAATACTTTCAAATTGAAGCAGTAAGTGATTAAGGGCTTTCGTAGAGATTTTACCGAAATTATCTAGATTTTCTTGCTGGCTTGGCTCTAAATTGTCATCTAAAGATCTAGAAAGTTTTTTTGCAAGTCGCTCAGATTTAGAGAGTGAGTCTTCAATGCGAGTGGAGTCATCTGCCTGGGTTTCAGTAATGCCTTGTGCTTTCGCGGTGATTTCTGCAATTTCACTCATACGAGTTTGTTGAAGTGTTTCAATTTGCTTTAAGAGTACAGCCTGTTTTTGTTTTTCATGAGCGGTCCGTTTTGCTCTAGGTGTTTGGTCGTGAGGTATTAGAGCGTTTTGAATACGTTGCCACACCATAAAACCAACAATCATCGTCATGAAAACAAGTGGTGCGATGATGTAGTTTGGAACTGGTGGCGCGATTACTAGCCATAGAGTTGTTAGTACTTGTAAAAATAAAAGCCAAGCATATTCAAACTTCATTTAGAAACCTTAAAGCAAAATTTAGATAATACTTTCTGTACATCTGTTTTATACATGATGAGTGCGCATTTAAATCAGGCGGATATCAGACTAAGTTTAGTCTGCATGTGTATATCTACAATAATTTTTTTAATGGCTCGCTCGTATATAAATCGGCCAGTGAAACGATTGCTTTAAGGTGTTGCGAGTATTATTTTTATTGTGGGATCTTTAAGCGCCAATTTAGTGTTGATCCAGCATAAAAGGGCACAATAGATTCGCCATTCTTTAAGGTGCATTCAGAAGGAACTTGCCATTCATGGCGTTCCAAAGTGATATGTTCTTTGTTGCGAGGGAGTCCATAGAAATCCGGGCCATAGTGGCTAGCGAAGCCTTCTAGTTTATCAAGTTCGTTAAGTTCGTCGAATATCTGTGCGTATAGTTCAATGGCACTCCATGCACTGTAGCATCCTGCGCAGCCGCAAGCGGACTCTTTTTGTTGCTTTTCATGGGGTGCTGAATCAGTTCCTAAGAAAAACTTATTGGAGCCTGAGGCGACAGCTTGTCTTAACGCTTCTTGATGAGTATTTCGTTTTAAGACGGGCAAACAAAAATTATGTGGTCGAATACCGCCGACAAGTAAGTCATTACGGTTCAATAACAGGTGCTGTGGTGTAATAGTGGCAGCGACATTTTCTGATGAATCGAGTACAAATTGAGCAGCATCTGCGGTCGTAATATGTTCAAAAACTACTTTTAGGTCCTTGAATCGCTCAGTAATAATGGAAAGTTTTTGGTCAATGAATACTTTTTCGCGATCAAATATATCAACATGACTATCCGTCACTTCACCATGAACTAATAAGCGCATTTTCACTTCGCTCATTGTCTGTAGTACCGGATATAAATTCTCTAGAGATGATACAGCGGCGTCAGAATTTGTTGTTGCGCCAGCCGGGTAAAGCTTTGCTGCGACGATACCTGCTTTTGAGGCTTCGATAATATCTTCTGAGCTTGTGTTATCCGTTAAATATAAGGTCATTAATGGTGAAAAGTCATGCTCTGCTGGCGTGGCTGCAAGAATACGCGCTTTATATGCAAGAGCCATTTTGGTATTCACAATCGGGGGCGCGAGATTAGGCATAACGATGGCTCGCTTAAAGCAACGAGCTGTCGCAGGAACCGTTTCGTTAAGCATGTCACCATCGCGAAAATGTAAGTGCCAATCATCAGGCGCTAAAATTGAAAATTCTTGCATGAGTAAATCTCTTAGATAAATAAAAGCAAAGCAGTTCGAGATATTATGCCTGAACCGGAGTTGAAATACGTAGCTTTTACACTTAGTCACTAACCGTATTTCTGGTCAACTCTAGGCTTGGTCCAAATCTTGAAAAAAGTGCTGAAAAATAATGTGAAGCTTAATAACCATAATAATCCGGATAGATTAACCCACAAAAAATACGATGAATCTGTAAATGCCGGAATGATCGTACGTATGGCTGCTCCTAAAGTTAGCAGGCCAAGCGCGTAAAATAAACTGGCGGGTGGCTTTTTTAAATCTCTACCGGTGTGCCCAATGGATACGCGAGCCATCATTCCCATTGTGATGACACCGATGCCTCCTACAGCAAACGCATGTACTGACAAATAAGGCGAAATTAAAAACGGTTCGCTGATGGCAAAGAGAAGAAAACCTAAATCAATAAATACTAAAGCAATATAGAAACACCATAATAAAGGATATTTCCAGACGCCAGGCGTATACCAGCCGAAAATTCGAATGGAGGTAATAATCACCATTAGGGCAGCTGTGGCCTGAGAAATTGCGTGGGTTTCAAAAAATACAACTGAGATAAAGAACCCTAAAAAGCATATTAAACTTGAAATATCTAGCCATCGGGAGTTAAACAATGTGACGGGATAATCGACGCCACTTTGTACAAAGAGTGGAATGATGCGCCGACCAATTGTAAGAATTAAACCAATAACCAGATACAGCCCAGCATAAATCGAAGTATGAATATTATTTTCAATAAACCCCAGTGCGCTTAAGTAAAATACTAAATTACCTAGACCTAATAAAATAAGCTTGGAAAGTATTGCTAGTTGTCGCCATTGTTTGCTCAATATAATAGGCGCAGAAACAGACACCATTAAAATTGAAATAAATAATAAGTCGAATATGGCAGCAAAAAAGAGAGCATATTCATTGAATAGCCAAAGAATGCGGGCAGCCATCCATAAAGAGAATAATGCAGCAAGAGGAAGACCGTGAGGCGTTTGCTTTCCGGTCCAGCTCTTAACGGCGGTTAATAAAAAACCAGCAATAACCGCTATACTATACCCATAAATCATTTCATGGGCATGCCATTGAAAAGGTGAGAGTGTGCTCAATTGTAGCGGGTAGATTCCTTGGTTAAATCCAAGCCAGTATCCGATAGATATAATTGCAAACAAGCTTGCGCCCATAAAGAATGGGCGAAAGCCGAGGTTGAAAAGTGCAGGGTGGCGTGGTGTTTCTAACATTATTCTGCTAAGTCTCTTACCAGTAGCCCTTTTTCGAGTGCGTCTTGAGTTATGTCGATTTGGGACAGCTCTGGTATAATCAGATCAACTTGATAGCGCGAGCCTAATGCCGCTTCCATTGGTTCATTATTCTTGCTGTTATAAAGCTGACCAACCTTGAATGGAATATTGCCGGCTGGAGTGAGTAGTGTTACGGGGTCGCCGACTGTGAACTTGTTCTTTGCTTCAAGTGTCAGTCGTTGTTCATCCAGAATTACTTTGCTGACATCAGCAACAAAGAGCTGCTTTGTTGAGGTTGAGTTTCCCGTTTCATAGTTTTGATACTCGCTAGGAACATGACGGCGATAAAACCCTTCTGTGAACCCTCGATTAGCCATCCCTTCTAATTGATCCATTAGATCCATTTTGAATTCTGTACCGGCTTCGGCATCATCTATTGCCTGACGGTAGACTTGGGCCGTTCTGGCAGCATAGTAATAAGATTTTGTTCGGCCTTCAATTTTGAGTGATTCCACACCAATATCAATTAAGCGTTTAACATGTTGAACGGCCCGTAGGTCTTTAGAGTTCATGATGTAAGTGCCGTGTTCATCTTCATAGGCTGGCATGTACTCGCCCGGACGGCCTTTCTCCTGTAATAAATAGAGGGGAGATATGGCAGAATCTGCTTCCATTGCGTTAGTATTGATTGCTTGAGTATTTAAGTCAGTAATAATCGCTGGCTTTTCAGCCGGATCGAAGGTCTCGATAATGGGGGTACTAGGTACTATTTCACCTTCAGCAGTTTGTTCTGCTTCATGAGTCTGATATTTCCAGCGGCACGAGTTAGTGCATGCTCCCTGATTTGAGTCACGGTGTGTCATATAACCAGAAAGCAAGCATCTTCCGGAATAAGCAATACACAGAGCGCCATGAACAAAGACTTCTATTTCCATTTCCGGGCAGCGCTGTTTGATTTCTTCTATTTCATCTAAAGACAACTCTCGAGATAAAATGACGCGAGTAAGGCCTTGTTTTTGCCAGAACTTAACGGTTGCCCAATTAACCGCATTTGCTTGAACAGAAAGGTGAACCGGTAAATCAGGCCATTTTTCACGAACCATCATGATAATGCCTGGGTCAGACATGATCAGTGCATCAGGTTTCATTGCGATGACTTCTTCCATATCTTTGAGGTAGCTTTTTACTTTATCGTTGTGTGGGCTGATATTGGAGGCAATGTAAAACTGTTTGCCGAGTTCATGTGCGCGAGCAACTCCCTTAGCAATATTTTCTAAATGATTGAATTCGTTTTCTCTTACTCTAAGGCTGTAGCGGGGCTGGCCTGCATAGACAGCATCTGCCCCATATGCGAATGCATACTCCATATTTTTTAGGGAGCCTGCAGGGGACAAAAGTTCAGTCTTTTTCATGTTTTGTTCGTCATTTTCTGTGTTTTTGGATTATGAGAGACTACTCTCAGAAACAGCGATGCCAACGGGAAGCTTTTCAAACCAGTCTAAAAATTTAGTGATGTCATCGCCTTTGAATATTCTACCATGTTGCGGCATCATCATGTCGATATCTAGTTTACGAACACGCTTGATCCAGTCATTTTTAGCGGCATTGGATGGCATCCAACGTTGATGGAATAACTTCATTTTAGGAATGTGTGACTCAAAGTCTTCAACATACAAAGGACTTTCTGTTGATTCTAATGCTGCACCTACATCACCAGAAAAAAGGATTTTCGCAATAGGGTCATAGACATGAAAATTACCGGATGAATGTAAATAATGCGCAGGAATTAATTGTAAAGACAGCCCGGCCACATCAAGTATTTTTCCTTCGTCAGGAATCGGGTCATAAGTGATATTGTTCATTCCGAAATGGGTGATAAAACTCTCCCAAAGCCAAGGGCCGTGTAACTTGGCATCAGGGATAACCTGATCCCACAAACCAAGTGAAGATATAATGTCAGGGTCTTGGTGTGAGGCAAAAATCTGGGTGATTTGTTCAAGGGGAATATGCTTGACCACTGAACTTAGCATCGGGGCGAATAACTCAACTCCGCCCGGATCTATCAATACCGCTTTGTTATTATTGATAACCATGTATTGATTTGAGTCGATGATAGAATCTGGTTTTCCCGGGTCTCTGCCAAAGCAAACCCATTTATGTTTTTCGTTATATAAAACTTGTGATTTCATCGGAAAGCCTTAGTGTTGGTATCGGATATATATTTTAGTGACGTGTCAATATGGTTAAGAATTTTACGAATCATGATTTCAACACTTTCTGCCATATCAAGTAATATTGGGCTGTGCTCCCCTGTTCTGGGGGCTTCAATTTTAGAATTAACGGCGATAACGGCAATGCTTCGAATGTTCTTTTGCATATCGATTAATAAATCATGAAGATCCCGATTAAATCGATTGATTAAATCTTTGTTTTCTTGTTCGCGTCGTGGCTTTTCTTCTAGGTGGCGCTTAACAGTATTTGGAACTTGTTCGGGGCTAATATTTTTGCAGGCTTCTTCTAGCTTCTGTTCATATAAACTAATTCGCCATTCATTGACTGCTTGGGAGGCGGTATTAACGGTCATTTTTGTAACGTAGTCAGCAATAGAAATGGTTTCTCGAGAGCACTCATCATAAAACGTTGCAAGTACCGCTAAACCGGCTGCGTTTTGGCCAATACGTTTGGCTAGAACACGTAAATTCTTAGATGAAATTGATAAGCTTCGTGTGATCTCCTGAACGTGGTGAAGTTCGGCGGAGACTTTTGCTGCGATAACAGTTTGTTGGGTATTTTCGCTGAGCATTTATTCTCGTCCTCAGACCATGGTGTTGAAATTATAGCTAATATAGTTAGTACCAAAATATTGGGACTTATCGAGTAAGACTAAGTCTAGCAGTTATCGGCATATTTGCTGGAAACTTAAAGCGCAACTTTTCAAGGTAATGAGTGGGGAAGGTAGGGGCTTAAGAAAGGAAGAGGTCAAACTAAAAAGAGCGAGGGAGTAGGAAGAAGATCCTCCCTCGCGAGCAACTATTCTTTGGAGATTAGCGCTTAGAACTTCGCTGCTAACTGTACCCAAACTTTGGTGGTATCTTTCTTACCACCTGCTGTATCACCAGCACTGAAGTCAGCAATTTTTAATAGACCTGAGTAGTTGTCAGTGAACTTCTTAGCAACAAGAATATCGATTTCACTACCGTAGTCAGTATTGCCTTCGTCTGCATCAAACTGATGGTATACAACGGCGATCTTAGGGCCAAGGGCTTTGCTTGAAAGTGTTAGCGAGGTATCAACTAAGCCGTCTGCAGGAGTGCCTAAGAATTGATCTGCCCAACCGTTGAACTTGTGGTTAGTACCAAGAGGTGTTTTAAATGCAGCAGCGCCATCATCTGAACTTTGAAGTTCATAACCTAGCTTAGCGGTAATACCAGAAACATTTAGTCCGGCTTCAATGTTCAGATAATCTGTTTCATTTTCTGCCGCGTTGTCTGTTTCTTGCTGAGCAAACTCTACGGTATAAAGGATAGACAGATCATCACTGGCAGCAAACTTTCCGTTAGCACGTAAACCGTAAGTATCGCTAATGTCTTTCAAGTCATAAAAGTAGGTGCTTAAGCTTAGGCCTTTAATACTCTTGTTGTTTAGGTGATATATCTGGTTGTCATTGCCGTCAACATTACCACCCTTGGCTGTATTTATGTTGTATATATTCGATAATGTGATTGTTGTATCAGGCAGGCTTTTATTGACAACTGTAAATGCATCATAAGTTTGCTCGTTCTGTCTCCAGCCTACACCGCCAACAAAACGTTGGTTGTCTAGTAAAATGCGCTGGCGACCATAGCGAACCAAAGTATCTGCCGGTGCAGCGTAGTCTAGGTAAGCCTGGTTAACTTCAGTATATGTTGCGTCGGCAACTTTTGCTTCTGGGTCGGTATCTGTGCCAGATGCATCGTTATAATTGTCATCAAAAACTACCGTATTGTTATCGGCTTCAACGCGTGCTGAAAGGCCTTGATATGATAGCGTATCGTAAGTAATACGTGTTTTTAATGTTGAAGCATGTGCTTCTCTTGAACCATCATCAGCATCTACATACTCGTACCGATAACGTAAAGAAAGTGTTGCGTCGCCGCCTGCAATGGCTGCGGTTAGCGAGTCAGCTTGATCGGCAGCAAATGTCGGTGCTGCAGAAGATAGCCCAAGAGCTAGTAATGAAATTGAAAGACTGAGAGCGTTCTTCTTCATAAGCGATATCCTAATATTTAGTTAGTTCTATTAAAGGTCCTGATCAATGTTTCAGGACGATGAATATTTAACGCTTTTGTGACGAAGTAGACAATGAGTATGAAGAGGTAAGGTAGCTACCCCGACAGGGGTAGCGAGTTATGCCGGTAGGGGTGGCTTGTATGTTGGTTAGCGTTTCTCTCGTGTTAAGCAGGCAGCAAAATCGATATTTTTAAGTTGCGGCACAAAATTGCAAGGGCCTTGCTTGCTATCAATTTGTGAAGAAATAATACTTTCCCATGCCGTACGGCAAGCATTGGTACTACCTGGCAGGCAAAATATTAAGGTCTCATTTGCCATGCCCGCAAGTGCGCGAGATTGAATGGTTGATGTGCCTATTTGCTCCAGAGAAACTTGCCGAAACAGTTCACCAAAACCATCGACGACTTTGTCCAGTAAAGGGGTAACTGCTTCTGGTGTGCTATCTCGGCTGGTAAACCCAGTGCCGCCGGTAATGATCACTACTTGAGTTTCGTCATCAGCAATCCAGTTAGACAGTAGCGCTCTTATTTTATAAATATCATCGATAACTATTTTCTTATCGGATAATTCATGGCCCGCGCCCTGAACTTGTTCTACCAGAAACTTCCCGGAGGTGTCTGTTTCTTCATTGCGCGTATCAGAAACAGTGAGTATGGCAATGTTTAAAGGAATGGTTTTTTGACTGACGTTGTGTCCCATAAGTATTCTCTTGGTTAATAATTTAAAAATGTATGTGCTAATCGTGTTCTAAAAAATTATACATGGCGGCTTGCTGAACCCGCTGGTTAAAGCGATCTGTTTTAAGTGCCAGAAACATGACTATCATGCAGGCAGCTAAAACACCGTACAGCACCATAAAGCAAGCACTGTATATGCCAATAAAATCAACAGCCAGACCAAAAGCGATCGGTAGTGTACAACCGCCTAGTGCTCCTATTGCCGCAACAAGCCCGCCTACGAGGCCCATTTGTTGGGGGTAGTATTCATGAATCATTTTATAAACACTGGCTCGACCAAAACCTTGCGCAATCCCGATAATAAAAATAAGCGCGGTGAAAATCCATACATTAACTTCAATGGCTAGTTCAACATCTTGCTTGACGCCGTGGATGGTCATCGTTGTTGGTGGGTAGCAAAGGAAAAACAAGCATACCAGGCAGGTCCAGAAAACAGTCCAGTTGACAGTACGTCCACCATAGCGATCTGCAAACCAGCCGCCAAGGGCTCTAACCATACTAGAAGTAGCGACAAAAAATAGAGTGAAAGCCATCGCTTGAGTATCGCTCAGGTTATAAGCGGCAGAGTAATAATGTGGGAGCCAGAGAATCAACGCTAAAAAACTACCAAAAACAAAATAATAATAAAGCCCGAAACGCCAGACCTGAAGACTGGTTAGTGCATCGCTGAGGGTTAGTGTCGTTTGAATTTTTGCTGGGATATAAGGACGAGTTGGCGCAAAGATCCAGAATAAAAAAGCAATCGCGAGCAGACCGGCACCATAAAATGGTCCCACACTATCCCAGCCCCATTGACTGACAATAACAGGTGTGAGTACCAGTGTGATGGCTGCGCCGGTATTGCCGGCGCCAAAGATGCCCATCGCTGTGCCTTGGCGTTTGCTTTCGAACCAGTCCGAGACATAGCGAATGCCAATGGTAAATGAAGTCCCGCTAAGGCCAATCCATAGGCCGATCCATATATAGCCTTCTAATGTCTCAATATAAGGCAAGAAAAATAATGGTGGCGCACTCAAAATCATTTGGATTAAGAATATGTTCTTAGGGTTATATTTTTCAACCAATAAACCCGCTGGAATTCTGCCCAAAGCCCCCGTTAAAACTGGTGCTGAAAAAAATAAACCTAGTTGTGTGGCGCTCAAATTTAGTTTGTCTTGCAGCTCAAGGCCTAAAACTGCATATAAAGTCCATACCGAAAAATTAGCAGCAAATGCTAAGGTGGCAATGGTTAATGCGCGAAAGGTTCCTGGGATTTCAAAGGTCATAATATGAACTCAAAATAAGCACTAAGTATGTAAGGTCGCTATATTAAACTAAAAAATATTGAGAACTGATAGGTATAACCCTTTATATTTATTCTCGTCGCTATAACTACTTATTTAAGGGTAGTTCCTGCCATTTGATCGGCTTTTGTAGCTGTTAGTCTTTGCCTCTTACTTGGTAGAGCGTACTTAGAATACATGAAAGTGCCCTGTAAAACTTGATGCAAATCAAGTGCGAAAAGTTAAAATGACAACAGAATACATCTGTACCCGTTTTGGATTTAGGAGGGCATTATGTCCAATGAGCACAAAATCAATCTTTTCGCATTAAGCGATCAGAAGATTAAGACACTGCACGTCACCTGGTTTGCATTTTTCCTGACATTTATGGTCTGGTTTAACTTTGCACCGCTACTCGTGTTTATGAAAGAAACCTTTGATATGACTTCGCAGCAAGTCAAAGCGTTAATGATCCTGAACGTTGCGTTAACGATTCCTGCACGAATTGTGATCGGGATGCTGGTTGATAAGTTAGGACCAAGGAAAGTATACAGTACCTTACTGGTGTTAACGGGCGTAGTGTGTGTCGCCTTCTCACTCTCCCAAACCTATGAACAACTTGCTTTAATGCGTTTCTTGATGGGCTTTGTCGGTGCAGGTTTCGTTATCGGTATCCGCATGGTGGGTGAATGGTTTCCTCATAAATCAGTGGGTGTCGCTGAAGGTATTTATGGTGGTTGGGGGAACTTTGGTTCTGCAGCAGCAGCAATGTCACTACCTACCTTAGCAATGATTTACGGGGGTGAAGACGGTTGGAGGTATGCCGTTGCGACGACTGGTATTATTGCAGGCCTTTACGGTATCTTTTACTACAGAGTGGCACGTAATACTCCTAAAGGTTCAACTTACTTCAAACCAAAGAAAATCGGTGGTTTGGAAGTGACTAGCTGGAAAGATTTTTACTTCTATTTATTAATGAATATTCCGATGTATGTTGCGTTGGCAGTATTAGCATGGAAACTATCGCCATCAGGTGTTGGGCTCTTAGGTCAGACCGCTGTTTATGTGATTTGGGCGGGTTTAGGTGCTTTGTATGTTTTCCAGACTTATTCAATCTGGAATGTAAATAAAGAAGGTTTAAGAAATGGAGTGCCTGAGTTAGACAAGTATAGCTTTAAGCAGGTAGCGATTTTAGATTGGTCTTATTTTGTGACTTTCGGTTCAGAGCTAGCCGTTGTATCAATGCTGCCTTTATTCTTTCTGGAAACATTTGATAATTTGGATCCCGTAAAAGCGGGTCTATTGGCTTCTGGTTTTGCGTTTATGAACTTGGTTGCGCGTCCTACCGGTGGTTGGTTTTCTGATAACTTTGGTCGTCGACATGCTTTAATGATTTTAATCGGTGGTCTGGCTGTAGGTTATTTTACATTGAGTCAGATTGATTCAGACTGGTGGATTCCTGCTGCGGTTATCGCAACTATGTGTTGTTCATTCTTTGTTCAAGCAGGCGAAGGTGCGGTATTTGCCGTCGTACCTCTTGTTAAGCGTCGTATGACTGGTCAAATCGCGGGTATGGCGGGTGCTTACGGTAACGTGGGTGCAGTAACTTATTTAACTATTTTAAGTTTTGTTGATTACAGTACTTTCTTCATGGTGATCGCAATTTCTGCAGTAGTAGTATTCTTCATTGCGATGATGATGGATGAGCCAAAAGGCCAGACTTCAGAAGTACTTCCTGATGGTACGGTTCATATGATTGATGTTGGTTAATCTTTTTTGAACAGTTTATAAACTAGAACAAGGCTTCACGGTGCAGTAAACTGCCTGTGGGGTCTTTTTCGTTTCAGTGCCCAAAAAATAAGTTTAATAATCTGGAATCTAATATGAGCCAAAACCTTCAAATTGAAGCAGCGTTTATCTCAACCGCGGGCATTAAGCCTGTTAACGAAGATGCCGCAGGTGTTAGAGTTCCCGAAGATGAATATTTAAGTGTCAATAAAGGCGTTGTTTTAGTCGTTGCCGATGGCGTTTCGTCTGCCGAAGCTGGGCGTGAGGCAAGCCATACGGCGGTTGAACGCTTTATCGAAGAGTACTTTCAAACCCCTGACACTTGGTCTGTAAGCAAATGTGGTGAACAAGTACTTTCCACTGTTAACCTACGTTTATTTCGAAAAAGTCATGAGTTTGCTTCAGAAACTAAAGGTTATCTCTCCACGTTTAGTGCTGTAGTCATTAAAGGCCAAACGGCTCATTTTTTTCATGTCGGTGATAGCCGAATATTTTTATTACGAGCGGATGAGCTTGTTCAATGTACTACCGATCATGTTGCATCATTAGGTGATAATAAGACGTTTCTTACTCGCGCAATCGGTATGGATAACCGTTTACATATTGACTACGGACGCATTCCTTTAGAAGAAGGGGATCGCTTGTTGTTATGTAGTGACGGTGTTCATGATTTTATGTCAAAAGAAACATTAATCAGTGAACTAGGCAAAGATCGACCTGTGAAAGAGATTTCTGAGGCATTATTAGAAAAAGCTTTAGCAGGGGAGTCTGATGATAATTTGAGTGCTGTAGTCGCAATAATTGAGAAACTTCCAAGAGAAAATATAGATGACTACAGCGCTAAATTAACCCGTCTTCCTTTTCCTCCTTCTCTATTGCCAGGGATGAAGCTTGATGGTTATAAAGTGGTTAAAGAGTTGTTCGCCTCTAGTCGAAGCCAGTTATATCTTGTAGAAGATGAAGTTTCAGGTCAGCAACTTGCAATGAAAACACCTTCAGCCAACTTTGATGAAGATACTGCTTATATCGACCGGTTTATTCAGGAAGAATGGATTGGCATACGAATTCAAAGTCCCAATGTTGTTCGTATAATTCCGCAAGATAGAACTCGTAGCTGTTTGTACTATTTGATGGAGTATGTTGATGGCGAAGGATTGGACAAATGGCTTGAAAAAAATCAGCCACCAAGCCCGAAAAGAGCCATTAGCATTGTTAAGCAGGTGGCAAATGGGCTGGAAGAATTTCATACCAATGAAGCGATTCATCAGGATCTAAAACCCGGGAATATTATTGTGACCAAGGATGACAGAGCGCTGGTTCTAGACTTTGGTTCAGTGTTTGTCGCCGGTCTGTCCGAGCGAGTGAACCCTATTACACCCGAAGGTGTATTGGGCACGGCAGGGTATTCAGACCCGTTATATCTTCAAGGGCATAACCCTGGTATTCAAGGCGATGTCTACTCGCTCGGCACAATTACCTATGAGATGTTTACGGGGCAGTTACCTTATGGCGAAAAAATAGAAGAGTGCCGTAGCGCCTTTGATTATGATCAACTTCGATATACGTCAGCGAATACCTTCAATCCAGTGGTTCCAGAATGGTTTGATGGCGCACTAAAGAAAGCAACCACATTTGACCTTGAAGAGCGTTATCGTACGATTGATGACTTTATGAAAGATCTGCTTCAGCCAAACCCTGAATTTTTAAAAACCGATCCTGTCGTACAACAAAGCGCCAGTACGTTAATGTTCTGGAAATTACTTTCAGGTTTTTGGTTCGTCACATTTTTTTTACTGGTTTATTTATTTAGTCAAAATAGCTAATTGGCGTACTTTAAACAGCAAGCTATAGTTTTATAAGTCTAATAATAATTTTTGATGTGCGTTTCATGAATATGACAAAAAGATCCCTCTGGTACAGCTATCTGAACGAACCCTCGACTGATAATACATGGTCGATGTTTGTGACTATATTCCTATTTTTAGCAATACTTCTGAATATTCTAGAGGTCGTTTTTGGTTCAGTTGCCGAGTTTGCTGTTCATATGGATAGTTGGGTTTTGCTTGCGAACTATACCTTTGTGACTATTTTTTCTCTCGAGTACGCGGCTCGTCTATGGGTTGCAGCCGATTCACCACATGAACAATTAATAAGTGAGTGGGGAAAAAGGTGGTTATATATACGGTCCCCGATGGGGTTAATAGACTTGTTTTCATTCTTACCCTTAGTGCTGTGGGTAATTCTGCCTAATGAGTCTCTGGGTGATTTTCGTATTCTTAAGTTAATTGCGACGGTGCGAATTCTCAAATTAACGCGTTATTCTGCGTCACTATTAATGCTTGCGCGTGTCTATAGGGAAAACAGAAATACCCTTCTTGCTGCCGGGTTGGTCATGATGATTTTAATGTTCATTGCTGCAACCGGTATTTTCATCTTTGAGCGTGCCGCTCAACCCATTGCTTTTGGAAGTATTCCTGCCTGCATGTGGTGGGCATTCGTTACACTAACGACGGTGGGATATGGTGATATAACGCCGATAACTGTTGGAGGAAAAGTTTTTGGCGCTGTTGTTATGGTTTGTGGTGTTGGAATTGCCGCTATGCCAGCTGGTATTTTTGCTTCATCTTTTGTTCAGCTAGTTAGAGAGCAAGAGCATGAACGCCGGAGGAAGCGCAGAATGCGTGCAGGAAAAATTGTTGTTGAAGGTGGAGATAACGATAGTGTTGAAAGTTTGCACAACTTGGATATGAGTCAGTCAGAACAAAGAGAGGTTGCTTATCTTGTTGCGGAATACAGTTTGTCACTTAAGCAGGCCGTAGGTGTCGTAATGCATTACAGGCGTTGATTAGTTCTCATTTTGATTTACTTAAGCAATCGTTAAAACTAACGCAATGAAATGGTCGTAATTGAGTGGGGAACATAATATATATGTGTTTCTAACTAATGTGTTGCTTATGATAAAAGCAAGGCATCATCGTCAAGCTCAGAATGATTCTTGTGGAATAATTCAATCAAATCCTGAGTGCCCATTTTGCTTCTGGCTTCACCTTCTACATCAAATGCTAGCTTGCCTTGGTGGAGCATAATGGTTCTGTCACCGACGGATAAAGCCTGTTTCATACTATGTGTGACCATTAAAGCGGTAAGTTTCTCACTGCGGATGATTTCGTCTGTTAACTCCAGAATGAACTTGGCTGTTTTTGGATCTAGTGCTGCAGTGTGCTCATCCAACAATAAAAGCTTCATTGGCTGAAGCGAAGCCATCAACAAACTTACAGCTTGTCGTTGTCCGCCAGATAACAACCCAATCTTATCGGTAAGCCTGTTTTCCAGACCAAGCTGCAATGTGCGTAATTTCGCAATGAACCTTGAACGAAATGCTTTTTTAGCCGCGCGGGATAGTGTGCGCGTTTTGGTTCTTGCTTGTGCGAGAGCAAGGTTTTCTTCAATGCTCAGGCTTTCACATGTACCTGTGAGGGGGTCTTGAAAGACGCGTGCAACCTGAGAGGCTCTTTGATGAACTGGCCAGTGTGTTATTTCCTGTTCGCCTAGGTATACTTGGCCTTTCTGGACGCTGACTTCGCCTGATACTACATTCAGAAGCGTGGATTTTCCTGCACCATTGCTACCAATAACCGTTACAAACTGACCTTCTGGAATGGCTAGGCTGAGCCCTCTTAAAACCGGGTTTTCAAGTGGCGTACCTTCATTGAAGGTAACGTTTAAGTTTTCAACACGAATCATTCTTGGGCCTGTTTTGTTTTAGAATTTAAAACCGTGTTTAGTTTTGCTTTGGTTTTTGCTTTGAGTGTCGGCGCAACAATCGCAAGCGTGACAAGCACTGCAGTAATCAAATTCAGATCTTGTGCCTTGAGGCCAAACATTTCTCCGTTTAATGCTAACGCAATAACCATACGATAAAGCACAGAACCGAATACGCAGGCCAGAGCCCATTTTAATAAAGTGCGGGTTGATAGGAGAGCTTCTCCGCCAATAACCGATGCAAGGCCAATGACAATTACGCCCACTCCCATTGTGACATCAGCACTACCTTGGCTTTGCGCAAATAGCGCTCCTGCCAGAGCAACTAAGGCGTTGGAAATTGCCATGCCTAAGATCACCATACGTGAGGTATTAACGCCGTTGGCTCGTGCCATTCGAGGGTTGGCGCCTGTAGCACGCATTGCTAGGCCGATTTCACTTTGTAAGAACCAAATGACCAGTGCCAGTATAAATGCCGTAAACAAACCAAAAGCAATGGGGTAGGCAATATAATAAGGAACGGCCGAGATGTTATCTAATGGACTCAATAATGTATCAACACCAAGTAGTGCTTTATTGGGGCCATCCATAATACGTAGATTAATGGAATACAGTGCAATCATCGTTAATATAGAAGCCAGCAGATGCAGTATTTTTAGTTTTACATTTAACCAAGCGGTGACTGAACCAGCAGCTGCGCCAGCTAAGCAAGCGCATATTGTCGCAGTGAAAGGGTTAAAACCAGCGACAATCATGCTCGCAGCGACAGCGGCTCCTAAGGGGAACGAGCCATCGACGGTGAGATCCGGGAAGTCCAGAATTCTAAAAGAGATAAAAACGGCTAAAGCGACTAAGGCAAAAATGAAACCTGTCTCTAGAGCGCCAAAAAAAGCAAAACTATTCATTGGTTATTCGATAACTTCTTTAGCTCGTGAAATAATATCTGCATTGAGTGTTAGGCCCATTCGTAAGGCTGCTTTTGGGTTGACAAATAATTCTGTTTTCTCAATACCCTGAACTGGAATATCTTTAGGTGACTTGCCGTTTAAGATTGTTTTTACAACGACACCTGTTTGGCGGCCTACTTCATAGTAGTTGAAGCCTAGTGCGGCGACTGCGCCACGTTTAACGCTATCAGTATCGCCTGCAAAAACCGGTATTTTGGCTTTTTCAGAAATTTTGATGATGCCTTCCATTGCAGAAATTACCGTGTTATCAGTCGGTAGATAAATGACATCTACTTTACCTAGAAGCGAGCGTGCAGCCGTCTGAACATCTGCAGATTTGGGTGACACCGCTTCAATGATTTTTAGGCCGTGAGTGGGGCCGTATTGTTTAACAAGTTTGATTAAAGAAACTGAATTTGCTTCGCCGGGGTTATAAATAACGCCTAGTGATTTTGCTTCAGGCATGACTTCTTTAATGAATGCCAGATGTAAATCAATGGGGGTAAGATCTGAAACGCCGGTAACATTTTTGCTTGGCTGATCCCAAGCTTTAACCAGTTTAGCGCCGACCGGATCTGTTACCGCGCTGAATACGATGTTTGAGTTTCTTGCTGAAGCGACGGCTGCTTGAGCCGAAGGCGTTGCAATAGCAACAATAACATCTGGATTATCGCCAGCAAACTTCTTGGCTATTTGACTTGCCGTTGCCGTTGCACCTTGTGCGCTCTGGTAATCCCATTTCAGATTTTCACCTTCACTCCAGCCAGCTTCGGAAAGTACATCTTTAACGCCCTTCCGTACGGCATCTAATGCAGGGTGTTCAACAATCTGGGTAATTGCGACATATTTTTGGGCTGGTGCTGCATGAACTGTTGCTCCAGCAGAGAAGATGGTAAGTAAGAAAAGTGCAAAAGTACTGAAGCGAATTGACATGATCGTTTGTTATCCTTTATTTTCATTATTACTATGTAGGGCACCTTATTCTGCTTGGTACTTGTTGTCCAGTAATATGGTGTGGATAATGCCGTCATTTATTATAAAAAAGTACCATTGAGTTTATTATATTATCGGGTTATTGGTTGTGATCGAATGGAATATCATCACGTTTATGTGCGTGATTTGCAGTCTTATGAGTGGCGTCAGTTCACTGCTGGTTTTTAGCTCTCGCGGGCATGGGGCTTCACTTTTATGGGGAATTATCAGTCTTACATTGTCCGTGTGGACTTTTGGTTTGTTTCTTTGTTTTTCAGCAGAAGATGCTGAAAGTGCCTTGTTCTGGTCACATTTATTAAATTATGTCGCACTTTTTTTGCCGGTTCTAGTTTTCCACTTTATTGTTCTTTTTGTCGGCCAATTAAAATACCATTCTCGCACATTACAGTACTATTACCTGATTACAACTATTTATCTTTTGGCTGCGATTGCTTGGCCAGAAGGTTTTTTGCTTCAGCCCAGTTACCGTCTGAATCTATTCTGGTTTCCTGTACTTGGGCCTTTATTTTACTTCTTTCCTTTTTTGATTGTTGGCGTGATGGGGCACGGCATTCAAATATTAGTCAGTTCAAGAGCAGGTCAAGATAGAAGTCGAAAACTGAAAAATACTTATTTACTGGTTGCGATAGTGGTTGGTGTTGTTGGTGCTTGCTCTACGCTTCCGCTCGAGTTTGGTATCGATGTTCCTCCATACGGTGTATTTTGCGTCGCTATCATGAACGTTATGTTCACCTATGCGATGTTAAAGCATGACTTGCTTGATGTTCCTGAAACTATTAGTGCCGTTATTGCACGATTAATGGCTTATATCAGCATATTCTTTTTGGTTGTGATGACCCTTCAGCTGGATCTCTTTTCTCAAGGAGCCTCTTTTTCAAGGTTTCAACTGATACTGATTGGTTTGTTGGTGGTTTTTACTTGCGAACTATATTCTGCGATTAAGAAGTATATTAAGACCTTGTCGGATCGTTTACTGACGCACCGAAAAATATTAAGTGAGTCTGAACTAAGAAAGCTTTTAGGTTCTTTAGCCGCGGCAACGGACTATGAGGCGATGTTGCCATTACTGCGAGAGTTTTTTGAGAACAAGTCGTTTATTCATCACTATGCCTGGTACTTGGATCAGTCATTGCTGGATGGCAAAACAGCGCAGGATGAAAGGCCTGATTTCGAAACGTATCAACGTATTTTATTTAGTGCAAGTGATGGTCGGCGACATGATAAATTACCAGTAATTTTACGTGTGAACCCGCAAGCATATATCGCTATGCCTAATCGGAAAAAAATGAATCATTTCATGTTAAGTGAGCAGTTTGATTCTGTGCGTTCATGGGTAGAGCAAGTACCAGAGCGAGAAGTTGTCTCTGTACCAATTGTCTCGAATAATACCTTTTATGGTTTGTTTTTATTAATCGTCAGTTCTACTGATATGCATTATTCGGATCAAGGAATCGTTAAAAAACTTTCTGAAAAAATAGCTTTTATGGTTGAGAGAATTGCTTTTCATCGTAAGCAACTTTTACTAAAAGAGAAGTTTTTGTTGGATAAAATGTCTAGTTTGCAAGCGCTTGCTGGCAGTATCGCGCATGAAATGCGTACACCACTCACTCAACTCGATTTCTTTGTTTCCAGTGTTATTTCAAAGTCGGATATGGATCTTGATAAACCATCCTCAGAAAGAGAGGTTGATAGTGAACTAGCATTTCAAGCTGAACAGGCGCAAATTTCAATTGAGCGTAGTCTTCAAATTATTGATATAACTTTAAGGCAGGTCAGAAATCAGCGAATTGATACTCGAGAACTTCAACGTTTGTCTATTCAGAAAGTCGTTGCTAAAGCTTTGGCAGAATATGTATTTATGCCAGCAGAACGAGATGGCGTTTATAGCGACTTAAGGCAAGATTTTGAGTTCAAAGGGGATGAAACACCATTCATATATGTACTGTTTAACTTGTTGAAAAACGCCCTGTTTTATGGTCAGTATCGACAGGGGTTTAAAATTTCTTTAAGTAGTGTTGTAAGTGAGCGTCAAAATTTATTGATTTTTAGGGATAATGGACCCGGTGTTTCGCCTGAGCTACAAACAAAAATATTTGAAGAATTTTTCTCCATTAATAATGAACAAGGTACGGGCTTGGGTTTGGCTTATTGTAAAAGGGTAATGGGCTCAATAGGGGGGAGGATTACTTGTAATTCGGTGGTTGGTGAGTTTACTGAATTTAGATTACAGTTTCCTCCATACAGCACTAACTTTAATTAATTATGAGTACAATTAACTTTTTTGGTCCATGGGCGCCATAAGCAATAGTTTGTTGGATGTCGGCTGTTTTTGATGGGCTGGAAATAAATAAAATATTTGTAGGCATGTTTTTACCCTGCCAAGGAGGGTTATTAGCTATTTGTTGAAAGCTCGTGACAATATCACTTTGCTTAAGGATTGCGATGTGCACGGGTGGAATTAAAGACATCATTCTTGGTTCATTCTTGTCAGGAATTAAAAGAAGTGTGCCTGTTTCTGCGATGGCCGCTTTTACAGATGTGACGCTTACATCGACTTGGTGAAATAACACCTCCCTGAGTGTTTCATAGTCTGAATCATATTGTATGACAGATATCTCGTTTGACACGCTTTCCAATGCTTTACTTGCTGTTTTGGCTCCCGATAAATTTTTGCCAAAGAGCCAGGTTTTATAGCCTCTTTCTGTTGCTATTGCCGTAAGTGTCTCTGTCCAGCTTGAAGAGGGTATTGAATAAACTTCAGCTCGATTTTCCTGTAGTTTCTCAATGAGTAAATTTTTAGCTTCTGTTTTGTTTAGGTGTTTTGTGGCTAAAGGCGCTTTACAATCTTGCTTTGTTGCGCTGACTCTTCGCTGATTTAACCGGGCAAAAATTGCTTTTTTTGCTTCACTCATTTTCTTTCTTCTTTTTAGTTTTTGAGCGTTCTCTAACTTGTCTATGAAGGCTCATCTTTGCAGCTTTAGGTATTGTTCTTGTTCGGGCCCAGCCTCTTGGGTAGTTCAGGTCTAATGTCCTGAATACTGCCATAAGTAAAGTAGTTTGTCGGTAAAGCCAGGGGTGTTGATGAATTTTAGTCCAAACAAACCATATGAAGGCCTCTTTCGACCAGAAGGCAGGTGAGTTTTCTTGTTTTCTGTGGCGTAAAGTTCGTATTAACTCAGGTAAATCAATTTCAACAGGACAGGCTTCGCCGCAAGCGCCGTTTAATGAGCAGGCATCCAGTAATTCGCCTTCCTGTTTTAAACCTTTAATCTGAGGCATGACAACTTGGCCAATCGGTCCCGGGTAGGTGCTGCCGTATGCATGACCACCAATGCGTGTATAAACAGGGCAATGATTCATGCAGGCACCACAGCGAATGCATGCCAGTGTGCTTTGTAGTTTTTCATCTTGGCTAATGTTTGCACGACCGTTATCCAGTAGCACTAGATGAACTTCTCTAGGGCCGTCTAACTCGCCTTGTTTACGTGGACTGCTGATCAGGTTTAAATAGCTGGTGATGTGTTGGCCGGTTGCGGAGCGCGTTAGTAAACGCTGAAGTGTTGGTAGTGCTTGAATGTCGGGAATTACTTTTTCGATCCCCATTAGTGCAATATGGACAGGGGGGGCTGTGGTGGATAAGCGACCATTGCCTTCATTCTCAACCAAGCAGAGCGTGCCTGTATCAGCGATTGCAAAGTTAACACCAGAGATGCCAATATCAGCGTGTTCAAACTTTTCGCGAAGAATACGGCGGCCCACACCTATTAAAGCATCGACATCCCCTGAAGGCGTTGATGTGCCCAACTTTTTTTCGAATAGGTCGGTAATTTGTGCGGTATTCTTATGGATGGCAGGCATAATAATGTGAGACGGTTTCTCATTATCTAACTGGACAATATACTCACCCATATCCGATTCAATGCATTCTATATCATGCTTCGCTAAATAATCATTTAGTTCAATTTCTTCAGTCGCCATCGATTTACCTTTGATGACCTGTTTTGCCTTATGCTGCTGAGCGATGTCGAGAATGATTTTATTGGCTTCGTCTCCATTTTCGGCCCAATGTACATGAATGCCATTTTGTTGGCATTGGTGTTCCAGCTGGGTTAGTAATTCGGGTAAGCGCTGAATGGCATCTTGCCGGATTGCTGCACCTTTTTTTCTGAGTGCTTGCCATTCTTCGACATCATTGAATGCAAGTTGGCGTTTGTTGCGCAGAAAATCCATTGCTCCACGAAAGTTCATACGTAGCTGTGAGTCAGCTAAAGCAAGTTCAATGCGTTTAGAAAACTTAGTCTTCATGGTTAAGCCCAAAGCGTTTCACAAGAAAACTTGCGAGATGTAAGCAGGGGTCTGCTTGGCCTTCAAATTTTATATGCTCTCCGATATTCATTAGGCACCCCATATCACCACTGAGGATGCTGGCTCCACCTGTAGCCATTAAGTTTTGGCATTTATCCTCCGTCATGACAGCTGATATTGCGTCGGATTTTACTGCGAAAGTGCCGCCAAACCCACAACACTCCTGTTTGTTCTCAGGAAAACAAATTTCAAGGTTGTTCAGTTTCTCAAGAATGGCGCGCCAAGCACTCGCTACCCCCATTTCTCGTAATGCACTGCATGATTGATGTAATGTAACTTTGCAATGAGGAAAAGAAAGCTGTTGTCCATACGGAAGCTTGTCGGCCAGAAAGTCTATTAACTCAAATGTTCGTAGGCTTAAATTATGGGCCAGCTGTGCATCAGAGGTGTCTTTTTGGAAAAGTGCAGGGTAATGATTTTTGATCATGCTTGCGCAAGAAGCCGATGGCACAATGACAGGAATATCTTTAGAGCTTAGTAGTTTAATGGTTTGTCTAGCAATTTTAAGTGCAGGTGCTTTAAATCCTGAATTGTAGGGAGGTTGTCCGCAACAGGTTTGGGCTTGAGGGAAAACAACCTCATAGCCTGCCAACTCTAATAAAGCGATAGCGTCTAAGCCTGCTTTAGGGTAGAACGTATCAATCAGACAGGTGCCAAATAAATAGACTTGCGGTGACTCAGGCAATGAATTCAGCATTTTTTATGTCCCTATTTTGGGCTCAGGAACCTGCACTTTTTTTGGTGCACCATTCAAAGTATTTAAATCAATCTGATTAATTTCATTCCAGTCACTGTCTCTAGCAACCTCAAAACCATTTTTAACAAAGATATAAGGTAATAATGCTTTCCCTTCATCTCGTTTGTTCATACGAACCATTGCCCTTTGTAATTTGTTTATGGAAAAGAATGGTATGCGAGGATGAGCAACAAATGCATGAGGTGTAAATCCCGGGCTGCTCCAAATAATTTTCAGGCTGTTTTGGATTTCTTGAGTTTGGGCATCAAAACCTGCTTGAGTTCCTCCCCCTGCGATGAATAAATCTTGCTCTACCTCGTAAAAAACCTGCTTTTCAGAGCTTAAGAATCGGGGAATAATGTTGAAGTTCAGGCGGTGTAAACTCTCTCTAGGGGCGACACTAGCGGGAAAATTGAGCAAGCCCGGGAAGGCAATGGTTGCACCTCTTAATTCAGAAAGAGTGTTGATGGGGCCATTTCTCTTTACAAAAATCATACCTCTAATAGGTTGCGCTTTTCGCTTGGCAATGGCCTTATAGCCGGGGTAGTCATGAAAGGCCACAAACTGGAGGGGGGTAATATATGCTAAATCATAGTAACCTTTCGCAAGTTTTAATTCGAAATCCAGTTGGCTTCTTGCTAGCTTAAATTGAAATTCTAAGCCTGTTTTATTTTCTAAATAGTCAAAAATGGCTTGCCAGGCTTCAGTTTTACTTGGCACAATTTCATGAGTGGGTACATTAACGGTTTCTTGAACAGTTTTTTTCTTTGATAATGCCTTTTTTATCGTGGTTTGTGTCACTGGTTCTATCTGGGGCAGAGGGTCTGGTATTGATGGTGCGATACCCACTATCAGAGGGTCAGCATTTGCGGAAATAGAATATCCGGCTATACCTATCAATATATAAAGAAGGGACAGTTTTAGCGCGTGCATTAATTCGCCTCAAAGAAAATATTAAATGGAAAGGATATGTTAAAAGAGATAAGTAAAAATATACGCTATATTCCCACAGATCTGGCTTTGTTGCCATGGAATCTGAACGCACCTCACTCTGAGTTAAGTTGGCAGAGTTATGCTTCAGGTAAAGGCGTCTTTAATACTGTGAAGCATTGTTTTGTACCCATTAAAACACGAAGAGCAAATATCCGACATGGCTTTGCTTTGCCTGAGTCGAAACAGCCCGTTAAAGATAATGAATCTTGGTTCTTTGTGAATGGTTTGAGCTCAAGTAAAGAGCTGCTTCAATTGAATGGCGAGGCTTTAGCGGATTTGTTTAATCGCAAAATTAATTTGATTTTTAATGCATCGGAAGGTTTGGTTAGAGATATTTCGGAGTGTTATTCTGGTCAGCTTGGTGATGGAAGTCTCCAGTCAGCTTCTGCGTTATGTAAATTATTAGAGTCAGAGCTACGAAAGCGAGACAAGGTGGTTTTAATTGCTCACTCTCAAGGTGCCGCTATTGCTTTGCATGCGCTTAAGAAGTTGCTTGAACGCTTAAATAAAAACGAACAAAGTGCTGAAATCTTTTCAAAATTAGAAATTTATACATTTGCTTATGCTTTACCAGAAAAGGTTTTGCCAAAATCTATTCATGCAGAAAGTTTTCTTAATCAATTTGATTTGATTAGTCGAATTGCTGCAAGTGGTGATTTGAATAAATCGCCACAAATCCAGTGCTATATCAATGATGAAGGAAGAGGACACTTGTTAAATAGCCATTATTTACCTTCATTTAAAGCAGGGAAATTTCATACAAAGCAGGGTGTTGGTAGTCGTTTAGCGCGCTATCTATCCTGCACTGATTGATTATATATTTAACGTAAACGTAGGAGTAAGTTATGACACAGGCAGCAGCAAGGCATATTTTAGTTTCTTCAGAAGATAAGTGTCTTGAGTTAAAACAAGAAATTGAAAATGGTGCGGATTTTGCTGAAATAGCAAAGAAAAACTCCTCATGTCCTTCGGGGCGAAGTGGGGGAGACTTGGGTACTTTCGGCCCAGGGCAAATGGTTAAAGAGTTTGATGAGGTCGTTTTTAGTGCTGAATTGAATAAGGTTCAAGGGCCGGTTCAAACTCAGTTTGGCTATCACCTGTTAGAAGTGACTAGTCGTGACTAGTTTGTTTTAGTTATTTATGGCCGATGTTTGCTTATAGAGTAAATCTAAGTGGATATCGGTTATTTGAAGTTTCAGCATTTCGAAATTGCTAAAGCTTGATGTGATTGAACGCACATTTCGATTGAGCGTATCGGTACTTTCTGGTAATCTGGCGTCCCATCCTGAGATGAAAATCTCCCCCCATATAATTAATATCGAGCTAACTCGCACATAGCGCTCTAAAACAGGCTATTTGTGGCTCACAATCTGAGAAATGACAGGACTTACATGACACGTTTTATCTTCGTGACCGGTGGCGTTGTATCCTCTTTAGGGAAGGGTATTGCAGCAGCCTCTTTAGCAGCTATTTTAGAGGCGAGAGGACTAAAAGTAACCATGCTAAAGCTGGATCCTTATATAAATGTTGATCCAGGTACGATGAGCCCTTTCCAGCATGGTGAAGTGTTTGTGACGGAAGATGGCGCGGAGACAGATCTTGATTTAGGACATTACGAGCGTTTTATTCGTACTACCATGTCAAAGCGTAATAATTTTACCAGTGGTCGGATTTATGAAGATGTATTACGTAAAGAGCGACGCGGTGATTACTTAGGCGGCACTGTTCAGGTTATTCCTCATATCACTGATGAAATCAAGCGTCGAGTAGTTGAAGGGGCGAATGGTTTTGATATTGCGTTAGTCGAGATCGGTGGAACAGTTGGGGATATTGAATCACAACCTTTCCTTGAAGCCATTCGACAGTTAAAAATTGAAGTGGGTTATCAACGTGCGTTATTTATGCATTTGACCTTGGTTCCTTATATTGCAACGGCGGGTGAAACAAAGACTAAGCCTACGCAACACTCAGTTAAAGAAATGCGTTCAATTGGTATTCAGCCTGATATTCTTGTCTGTCGTTCAGATCATGAGATTGATGCCGCTTCTCGACGTAAAATTGCACTATTTACCAACGTTGAAGAGCGGGCGGTTATTCCGCTACAAGATGCAAGTAGTATTTATCTTATTCCTCGTATGCTAAACGAAAGTAAGTTGGATCAAATTGTTGTAGAACGATTTGGTTTAGACTGTCCTGAAGCTGACTTATCTGAGTGGGATAAGGTGGTTGAAGATGAAGCGAATCCAGAAGGTGAAGTAACCATCGCCATGGTTGGTAAGTACATGGAATTATTAGATGCTTACAAGTCGCTTATTGAGGCGCTTAAACATGCCGGTATTCGAAGCCATACTAAAGTGAATTTTAAGTATATCGATTCTGAAACGATTATCGATGATGGTACAGCAGCACTAGAAAGTGTTGATGCTATTTTAGTTCCTGGTGGCTTTGGTAATCGAGGTGTTGAAGGAAAAATAGCCACGGTAAAATTTGCTCGCGAGAATAAGATTCCGTATTTAGGTATTTGTTTGGGAATGCAGGTTGCTGTCATTGAATATGCGCGCCATGTTGCCGGTTTGGCCGATGCGCATAGTACAGAATTCAAGAAAGATTGTGAAAGCCCTGTCGTAGGTCTGATCACTGAATGGGAAGATGCTAGTGGCGCTGTTGAGCAGCGGAGTGCTGGTTCTGACTTGGGTGGCACGATGCGTTTAGGTGCTCAAGAGTGTAACTTGGTAGACGGTTCAACAGCAAAATCTTGTTACGATAAGTCTGTTATTGTCGAGCGTCACCGCCACCGTTATGAGGTAAATAATAACTTATTACCTAAGCTTGAAGACGCTGGTTTGATTGTTTCTGGTCGCTCTAAAGATAATACTCTCGTTGAAGTGGTTGAAGTGCCAGATCACCCTTGGTTTGTTGCTTGTCAGTTTCATCCGGAATTTACGTCAACACCGCGTGATGGTCATGGTTTATTTGAAGGTTTTGTTCATGCAGCCATTGCTCAGCATAAGCGCTAGAAGCTTCAAGCCTCACTAAGAGAACTCTTATGACTCAAAAAGCAATTCAAGTTGGGGAGCTTTCTCTCTCCAACGACTTACCATTCGTATTATTCGGTGGTATGAATGTGTTGGAATCACGCGATATGGCAATGAAAGTTGCTGAGGCTTATGTTGAAGCAACTCAGAAGCTAGGTATTCCATATGTGTTTAAAGCATCATTTGATAAAGCAAATCGATCCTCTATTTCATCCTTTCGAGGCCCGGGTTTAGATAAAGGGCTCAGGATTTTTGAAGAAATTAAGCAAACTTTTGGTGTGCCAATTATTACTGATGTTCATGAAACGCATCAGGCTCTACCGGTGGCTGAGGTATGCGATATTATTCAATTACCTGCTTTCTTATCGAGACAAACCGATCTTGTAATGGCTATGGCCAAAACAGATGCAGCGATTAATATTAAAAAAGCCCAGTTTCTGGCCCCACAGGAAATGAAACATATCCTTAAAAAGTGTGAGGATGCTGGGAATGAGCGTCTAATCTTGTGTGAGCGAGGCAGTAGCTTTGGTTATAATAATTTAGTGGTAGATATGCTGGGTTTTGGTGTGATGAAATCCTTTAACTATCCTGTCTTTTTTGATGTAACTCATGCCCTACAGCAACCTGGCGGGCGTTCAGATTCTGCTGGTGGCCGCCGTGAAGCGGTCACAGATTTAGCTTTAGCGGGTATGACTCAAGGTTTGGCAGGACTTTTTTTAGAAGCGCACCCTGATCCGAGCCAAGCAAAATGTGATGGTCCGTGTGCATTACGTTTAAATCAATTGGCGCCTTTTCTAGAGCGAGTTAAAGCAATTGATGATTTGATTAAACAGTTTAAACCTTTAGATACAGCTTAAACCTCCTGATTAATTTTCTGCAAATTGGTGGAAGGTAGAAGGAGTGAATGAATTTTGATTTTAGAAAGTTTGGAGAATAGATAGATGACAGAAATCGTTGATATTAAAGGTCGTGAAGTTTTGGATTCACGTGGGAACCCTACTGTTGAAGCAGATGTTATTCTTGCTTCAGGTGTGATTGGAACAGCATGCGCACCTTCAGGCGCATCCACGGGCTCAAGAGAAGCTTTGGAATTGCGTGATGGCGATAAATCACGCTATTTAGGTAAAGGTGTTCTAAAAGCAGTTTCAGGTATTAATGGTGAAATTCGTGAAGCTTTGAAAGGAGCGGATGCAGCAGATCAGCGCGCATTAGACCAAGTGATGCTGGATTTAGATGCCACTGAAAATAAAGCAAAATTAGGTGCGAATGCAATTTTAGCGGTTTCTTTGGCCGCGGCAAAAGCAGCAGCACAAGATAAAGGCATTGAGTTATACGAGCATATTGCTGAAATCAACGGTACAGCCGGCCAATATTCTATGCCTGTTCCAATGATGAATATTATTAATGGCGGTGAACATGCCGATAATAATGTCGATATTCAAGAGTTTATGGTTCAGCCAGTCTCGGCATCTACTTTTTCTGAAGCGTTACGCGCTGGTGCAGAAATATTCCATGCTTTAAAAAATGTGCTTAAAGAAAAAGGCTTGAATACTGCTGTTGGTGATGAGGGTGGTTTTGCACCTAACTTGGCTTCAAATGCAGACGCTTTAGCTGTGATTAAAGTTGCTGTTGCGAACGCAGGTTATGAATTGGATAAAGATATTACCTTAGCATTGGATTGTGCCGCCTCAGAGTTTTATAAAGATGGAAAATATGACTTAAGCGGAGAAGGGAAAGTTTTCTCGGCAGAAGGCTTTAGTGATTATCTTGCTGGTCTATGTGACGAATACCCGATTGTGTCTATAGAAGATGGTCAGGACGAGTCTGATTGGGATGGTTGGAAATATCAAACTGAGAAACTAGGTTCTCGTGTTCAGCTGGTTGGTGATGATTTATTTGTTACTAATACTAAAATCCTTGCTGAAGGTATTGAAAAAGACATCGCAAATTCAATATTAATTAAATTCAATCAGATAGGCTCTTTGAGTGAAACGCTGGATGCGATAAAAATGGCGAAAGATGCTGGTTATTCTGTTGTGATTTCTCACCGTTCAGGTGAAACAGAAGACACAACAATTGCTGATCTTGCTGTAGCGACCTGTGCTGGCCAAATCAAAACTGGGTCATTATGTCGCTCTGATCGGGTTGCCAAGTATAATCGTTTGCTACGTATCGAAGAGCAATTAGGTGTGAAAGCACCTTATAATGGTCGTTCTGAGATTAAAGCTCAATAACCTACAATGTGCTTTGCATAACTTAAATCGCTGTCATTCCGGTGCATCTTATTAGTCGGAATGAATAGTGGCTAGCGAAACCGCTAGTGTACAAAGCTTTCATATTGTTTAAAAAGCACTGAGCTGACACTCAGTGCTTTTTTTGTCTTGTGACAGTATTTTCAGGTTTCTTTTGCAACAGCGTAAAATGATCTTAAATCTTTTTCGCGGAAAGTTGATTTCTGGGCTAGAGTAATTCCATACCCCTTAAGATTTATATTTGCCATCCTTGATAGGCAAATCTGCCGTTTAATGAGGCTATTGTTTTAATGAAGTTGTTTTTTGAAAAAGCTGTTATTAAGGTGCTCTTGTGAAAATACTCTGGAGCATTATGATACTTGCTACACTCTGTCTTCAATACCGTTTATGGGTTGGTGATGGTAGTTTTGCTGAGGTATGGCGATTACAGCAAGCAGTTCAGTCTCAAATAAAAGTAAACCAAGAGCTAATAGCTAGAAATAGTCGTTTAGATGCAGAAGTGGTCGACTTGAAAAGTGGTCATGATGCGATTGAGGAGCGAGCACGAATAAATCTTGGGATGGTTGGGCGAAATGAGACGTTTTATATGGTCGTTAGTTCAATCGATTAAATAGTGCTATTTATATTTATCAGGTTTAGTTTTCCGCACTTTAACGAGTTCGTTTCAACTAGCTGCCACAACATAAAATCAATTTACACACCATGTCAGAAACACATTTTCCAAATTTTTGGGTTATTATTCCTGCTGCAGGTATTGGTTCGAGAATGCAGTCGGATCGTCCAAAGCAATATTTAAAAATTTCAGACCAAACCATTCTAGAGCATACTATTAATTGCTTTCTTACTCATCCTAACTTTAATACGGTTGTATTAGGTCTTTCTAAAGAGGATCAATACTGGAAAACCCTTTCATTGTCTGCGAGTCCACAAATAGAAACGTTTGAAGGTGGCTGTGATCGTGTTAATTCCGTGTTGAATGGACTAAGGTTTATTGGTGATAGGGCGAAACCTGGTGATTGGATTTGGGTGCATGACGCAGCAAGGCCCTGTCTGAGTCATCAAGAAATTGATGACTTGGTTGATGCATTAACTAAAGTAGAGGATGGTGCCGTATTAGCTGTTCCGATTAATGATACGATAAAACGCGCGAGTAAAAGCTCGGTAGTTGAAAAAACGATTGATCGTACTGGTTTATGGCGAGCGATGACTCCGCAGGTGTTTCGTTTTGAGCCATTGAAGAGAGCTATCGAGCAATGCTTGTGCGACCAGATACCTGTGACAGATGAATCTTCTGCAATCGAGTATTGTGGCGGTAATCCCGTATTAGTTACCGGCTCAGAGAAAAATATAAAAGTAACACATCCAAAAGATTTACAAGGAGCAGCAAAGATCATCGCCCAAAACACCAAAGAAACTTCAGGGATGGATTTACGTATAGGAACGGGTTTTGATGTGCATGCGTTTGGAGAAGGAGATGAAATAATTCTGGGCGGCGTGTCTATTCCATACTCCCAAGGCCTAGTTGCTCATTCTGATGGGGACGTGCTTTTGCATGCCGTTATGGATGCATTGTTAGGGGGCTTGGCTTTGGGTGATATAGGTAAACAATTTCCCGATACGGATGAAGAATGGAAAGGGGCTGACAGTCGTAAGTTACTGCGTGCAGTAATGGCTCTGATTCAGGGTAAGGGCTTTCGGGTTGGCAATCTAGACACCACTATTATGGCTCAAGCACCTAAAATGGCACCTCATATTGAAATGATGTGTCGAAATATCGCGGAAGATCTTGGTGTGGCTATGAATGATGTTAGTGTAAAAGCGACTACAACCGAGCGCTTAGGTTTTACTGGTCGTAAAGAGGGCATTGCTTGCCAGGCAAGTGTGTTGTTAGTTCGAGCTTGACGCAAAAAATCAAGAGAGTAGAAGCCTAAATGAGTTTTGATTTAAATTTTCCAAGAGCGTCCGGTAGGATGATTGCGCGTGGCGTGATAAAAGCAAGCGAGGAAGACTTCTACGTCGAAGAGCTGATGAACCCCGATTTATCAAATGATGGCGAGCACGCTTGGCTTTGGGTTGAAAAGATAGGTCAGAATACTGAATACGTAGCGGGTTTATTAGCTGACTTTTCTAAAGTTAAAAAAATGGATGTTGGTTTTTCAGGTATGAAAGATCGTTGGGCTCAAACGCGGCAATGGTTCAGTATTTATTTAGGCGCAAAGTCTGAACCAATATGGCGTGACTTTGAGGTCGAAGGAGTGCGTATTCTAAAAACCGCTAGACACTATAAGAAATTAAGGCGTGGCGAGCATCAAGGTAATCATTTTAAAATCATTGTGCGTGAATTAACGGATGATGAAAGTTTAATTTCAGGTTTGGAGGCGATTAAAAAACAAGGTTTTCCGAATTATTATGGTCCGCAACGTTTTGGTTATCATGGTGCTAACCTTGAGCGAGGAATTCGTTATTTTAATGGGGAAATCAAAGCTTCACGTTCACAGCGGTCATTTTATCTTTCTGCAGCCAGATCCTATTTGTTTAATTTAAATTTGGCTGATGCTGTAAAAAGTGGTCGATGGCTAGAAGATACAATTGGAGGGCCATTGTATGGCGATTCGCAAGAAGGCGTTGTGCCAGTGTCAGGGGATGAGCAAGGTTATTTGGATCAAAATCCTGTATTAGCAAAGGGTATCCATAAGAATCGTTTGAAATTAGATCGTCGAAGCTACTGTATTGTGCCAGTGTCAATGTTCTGGAATCAAGAAGGTGATATGCTAAGTCTAAATTTTGATCTACCTACAGGTATTTTTGCCACATCGTTATTAGCAGAAATTTTAGATTATCGTGTATTGCTAGGAGAGGCTTAGTTAAACGCATATGACTTTATTAGTATCAAATGATGATGGTGTTAATGCGGAAGGCATTCTTGTGTTAGCTGAAGTGCTGGGGAAGGTATTTGAGGTTAGTGTCGTTGCACCGGATCGAGACCATAGTGGCGCGAGTGGTTCGTTGACATTAGGCCGACCTCTGCGTGTCACAACTCTTCGAAACGGATATTCTTGTGTCGATGGTACGCCTGTAGACAGTGTACATTTAGGGATTTCTTCTTTGTGTGATCAGGACCCGGAGCGAGTTGTTTCAGGTATTAATAGTCATGAGAACCTAGGGGATGACGTTTTATACTCGGGAACGGTTGCTGCTGCAATTGAAGGACGCTTTTTAAATCAGCCCGCTATAGCTGTCTCATTAGTGAATCGAGGTAATCATTTATATCATACGGCTGCAAGAGTCGTTTTAGATTTATTACAAAATAAGAAAGCGCTGAATCTACCCCAAAAAACGATTCTAAATGTGAATGTTCCAGATATTCCTTATGAGCAATTAAAAGGAATTAAAGTAACGCGTCTAGGGCACCGGGCAAAGGGGCAGGCGCCTGAGCAAATGTCAGATCCTAGAGGTCGTGAGCGTTTTTGGATTGCTTCAGCGGGAGAGGGTGATGATGCAGGCCCCGGAACAGATTTTTATGCCGTTGCGAATGACTTCGTGTCGGTAACCCCCATACAAGTTGATATGACTCGTCATGAGAGCTTGGCTGATATTGAAACATGGTTAGAGGAATAAATTAAGGTGAGTCAAACTCTTGATCTCGCAGGGATAGGCATGACATCCAGACGTACGCGAATGCGATTGGTTCAGCGTCTTAGGGAAGAAGGTATTCGCAATGAAGATGTGTTGTCCGTTATGGTGGAAACGCCTAGGCATATTTTTTTGGATGAGGCTTTAGCACATCGTGCTTATGAAGACACTGCTCTGCCTATCGGCTATAACCAGACGATATCGCAGCCTTATATTGTTGCACGTATGACTGAGTTAATTTTAGAAAGTTCTCCTCATAGGGTGTTGGAGCTCGGAACAGGTTCGGGTTATCAGGCTTCTGTGCTCGCTCAATTAGTTGGTGAAGTTTACAGTGTTGAGCGTATTCAGCCTCTTCTTGAAAAAGCTTTATCCCGTTTCAAGCGCTTAAAGCTCCATAATGTTTTTGCTCGCCATGCTGATGGTGGTGTAGGTTGGCCGGAGTGTGCTCCATACGATGCAATTCTCATGACTGCCGCACCTACAGAGATTCCTTTGGAGTTAGTTTGTCAGTTAAAAGAGGGGGGGCGAATGATTTTGCCATTAGGTGATGCATCTCAGAGCCTGACCGTTGTGACCCGTCGAGGGAATAGCTACGAGCAAAAAATCATTGAGCCGGCACTGTTTGTGCCTTTTTTACCTGGTGTTGTGCGCTAAGTTTTGTATATCCGAGGTTGCAGTCATTGATCGTTGTTCAGGGTTGTAGGTCTCATCTAACGGGTGAGTGTTTTTGATAAGAGGTTAATGTCTTGAAATTTGATTTTTGGTTGTTTTTGAAAGGGGTTCTGATGGGGGCGGCTGATATTGTTCCCGGCGTTTCTGGCGGCACTATTGCCTTTATAACTGGAATCTATGAGCACTTATTAAAATCTCTCCAGTCAATTGTCCCTGAGTTTTTTAATCTAACCAAAAATCGTAAGTTCTCTGCTTTTTGGCAGGAAATTGATGGTACTTTTTTAATAACGCTTTTCTCAGGTATTCTTCTGAGTGTTTTGATTTTTGCTAAGCTTATCGGCTACTTGTTAGTGAATCATCCTATTCCGTTATGGTCTTTCTTTTTTGGTTTGATTGTTGCGTCTGTCTCAATTGTTGGTAAGCAAGTAAGTGTTTGGAATATTAGGTTGTTTTTATCTGTTTTCATGGGGGTCGTCGTAGCTTATTTTATTACTCAATTGTCTCCAGCTAGTGTCGAACCAAGTAACTTAAATGCTTTTTTATCTGGCTTAATTGCTATTTGTGCCATGATTTTGCCGGGCATTTCAGGAAGCTTCATCTTAGTGATGCTTGGTACTTACTCATTTATTTTAGATGCAATTAGGGAGTTTGATTTGATTGTTTTAGTCGTGTTCTCGTCAGGCTGTTTGATTGGTTTGCTCTCTATTGCGAATCTGCTTGTATGGGCTTTTTCTCATTTTAGAAATATGACCTTGGCATTATTGACTGGCTTTATGATCGGGGCGTTGACAAAAGTGTGGCCATGGAAAGAAGTTCTTACCTATAGAGAGGGGCGTCATGGTCAGCTTGTGCCTTTATTGGAGCAGAATGTTTTGCCAAGCACTTATGAATTGATCTCTGGAGCGCCGTCTCAAATCACTTTGGCGATTATCTGTGCTCTAATTGCTGTAGTTGGGGTGGTGTCCTTGGAGTCTTTTGCAAATGTATCTAAAAACTCTGCATCTGAAGAGGTGTGATGTGTTGAGGGGTGGTGTGTACTTAGGTAACACTTCAGGTTTTATGGTAACGTGTTTTATGAATATAACATTCTAGAATATGACTATATATTAGTAACTTACCGATCTTTCTTAAAAAAAATATCAGATAAAAAGATATAAATTGAATAACAAATTACGCACATATAACCTAAAAGAATAGCGTGGCATACGGCTTTGCTTAATAAATATACGGTCTTAAATTCTAGTTGTATAAAATTTGTACATATTTGTTGTTTTGTAACAGTGTGTATCTTGTTTGTACTTTCAAATATTGCCTGTACGTCTCACTCCATTTATTACGACAAAAAATTTAACCCTCCTGTTCATTTTGGGCGCCATGTTGTTCGTAAGGGGGATACGCTTTATTCGATTGCATGGCGGTATGGTCGTAGGCTTGAGGAGTTAGCGGCCGCTAATAATATAAAGCCGCCCTATGTTATTTCTCTTGGGCAAAAGATAAGTTTAGAGCTCTCCGCGGAAAGTTCAAATAAGATAACTAAATCTTCACGTTTTAAGAATGGAAAAAAAGTAAATGTAACAAAAGGTAAAGTTAGTAAACGAAGCGTAAAGACTGTTACAAAAAATAAAAAACATAAGAACTTCAACAACATAAAATGGCAGTGGCCGCATGTTGGCCCGATACTTGCCATGTATTATGTGAGTAATGTTAAGACTGAAAGAAATAAAAGATCAGCTAAAAAAATAAATGCCCATAAGCGTATCAATAAAGGATTGGATATCTCGGGGCGAGTTGGCGAGTCGATTCATGCTGCAGCAACTGGAGAGGTGGTGTATGCAGGAAGTGGCTTATTAGGGTACGGCAATTTAGTAATTATAAATCATAACGAAGTTTACTTAAGTGCTTATGCTCATAACCAACGTATTTTAGTCCAGGAAGGGCAGAAAATAAAAATAGGACAAAAAATTGCTGAAATGGGACGTTCCGAAACAGGTCGTCCAATGCTTCATTTTGAAATTAGAAAAAATGGCCAACCGGTTGATCCGATGAGTTATTTGCCAACTAGATGAGCTGGCCTAATGAAAAGAATAAGTATTGATTGAAAAAGAATTACTAAGTAACAATGAAACAGACAGCTAGGTTGCCAAATAAAATTCAGCAGATAAGTTGAAAGGCAAACAATAAAAAGCAGAGGAAAGTATTATGTCAGCAGAAAGAGAAGAGTGTTTTGAAGAAGTCGTTTTTGAAGCGAAAACAAAAAAAGTTCGAGCTAAAAAAACAACTAAACCATCTTCGGTTGTTACGCCAATTGGTCGTGCGGCGAAATCAACTACGGAAGCTAAGCCTTATAGGCAGTTAGATGCAACTCAAATGTATCTGAATGAAATTGGATTTTCGCCTCTACTTTCCCCAGAAGAAGAAGTATATTTTGCTCGCTTAGCCCAAAAGGGTGATGAAGCGGGACGCAAGCGCATGATAGAGAGTAACCTGCGCTTGGTGGTAAAAATTGCTCGTCGCTATGTCAATCGAGGTCTAACGCTTTTGGATCTTATTGAGGAGGGTAACCTAGGGTTAATTCGTGCTGTAGAGAAATTTGACCCAGAAAGAGGTTTCCGTTTTTCAACTTATGCAACTTGGTGGATACGTCAAACCATTGAACGCGCGATAATGAATCAGACGCGTACAATCCGTTTACCTATTCATGTTGTAAAAGAACTAAATTTATATTTGCGAGCAGCGCGTGAGTTGACGCAAAAGCTTGATCACGAACCATCACCAGAAGAAATTGCAGACTTGTTAGATAAGCCTGTTGCAGATGTGAAGCGCATGCTAGGTTTGAATGAGCGAATTGCGTCGGTTGATATGCCTATTGGTGGTAGTGGTGATAAATCATTGTTGGATACTGTTGCTGATGAGTCAGCATCAGACCCAGCGGAAGTGCTACAAGATAGTAATCTACGTGGAAGTATTGATGGCTGGCTGGATCAACTATCAGGTAAGCAGCAAGAAGTACTGGCGCGACGTTTTGGTTTAAGAGGCTATCGCATGAGTACTTTGGAAGAAGTAGGAAAAGAAATTGGTTTAACGCGTGAGCGTGTACGTCAAATTCAGGTTGAGGCGCTTAAACGTCTTCGGGATATTCTTGAAAAACAAGGTTTAAGTGGTGATACGCTGTTTCAATAAGTCTTACTTATTCAGTGTTGCTTAAGTCGAGTTGAGCTATTTTTAATATATTGAATCAAATAAAACCTTGAAGTGAATTAAACGCTTCAAGGTTTTTTTGTTTTTAAGTGATGCTTATTGGCTTCGGTTTGTTGAGGTTCTTTATTGTATTACTCTCCGGTTTTATCTTTAAACTCACATAAATCTTCTATTAGGCATGAGCCGCATTTTGGCTTTCTGGCGGTGCAGGTGTAGCGGCCGTGTAAAATAAGCCAATGATGAGCATCAAGTAAGTATTCTTTTGGGATTACCTTGAGTAACTTTTTTTCTACTTCAAGTACGTTTTTTCCTGAAGCAATCTTTGTTCTATTTGAAACACGGAAAATATGCGTATCAACCGCCATGGCAACTTGATTGAATGCTGTGTTAAGTATGACGTTAGCCGTTTTTCTGCCAACACCGGGCAACTCTTCAAGCAATTCTCTCGAATCAGGTACTACAGACTTATGTTTTTTAGCTAGTATGTGGCAGGTTTTGATTATGTTTTCAGCTTTTGCGTTGTATAAACCGATAGTCTTTATGTAGGATTTAAGGTTGTTTAGGCCTAAATTAATAATGCTGGTGGGAGTGTTTGCGACCGGAAAAAGTTTTGCGGTTGCTTTATTTACACCTTTATCTGTTGATTGAGCTGATAAAATAACGGCAATTAACAGCTCGAAAGTGCTTGAAAATTCTAGCTCGGTGGTTGGGTTTGGGTTCTCGCTCTTAAAGCGACTAAAAATAATTTCTCGATTGTTTTTGTTCATATTTTGTACGTTTTATGGTTTTTAAGGTTTTTTTTTAAAAAAGAAGAGAGTATACTTCGCTCAGTCTTGAAATCTCGGCTATTTTTTTATGTTTTGCATTGTGAATGACTAGTAATAGAATCTCGTTTTGTCTGCATAAGTTATACCCCGATTTTCGGCATTTAGTAAGTTTAGTTTTTTAAGTCAGGATATGATTATGTCAGATAGAGTTACCGGTAAAGTTAAGTTTTTCAACGAATCAAAAGGTTTTGGTTTTATCGAACAGGAAAGCGGTCCAGACGTTTTTGTTCATTTCAGTGCAATCCAATCAGATGGGTTCAAGACGCTTGCAGAAGGTCAGTCAGTTGAATTCACAGTTGGTCAGGGCAATAAAGGCCCTCAAGCTGAAAATGTAACACCTTTATAGTTTAAACTGTAAAGTGTTATTCATTTTGCCAAGCTTTGGTTTTTACTGATGCTTGGCGAAATATTTAAGTTTTTGCATTCCCTTCTCAAGTTAATATTTTAAAAATCTCCTACTTCTGTTTCTTAGTAATAAATACTCAGCTCTAACAATCTTTAAAGTTTCTATCGTTTCGCGTAAAATCTATTTGCAAGGATGATCTTGCTTTGTATTTGCCTCCTGTTTAACTTCCTGATTTATCTATAAGTGCATACTGGAAAACTATAATGACTCTATGCTTGAATGGCGCAAAAATTTTATTGGGTATTACCGGTGGGATAGCCGCCTATAAATCGGCTGAGCTGTGCCGGGAGCTCACGAAAAAAGGTGCTAACGTTAGAGTTGTAATGACCAAGGGCGCAACTGAATTCATAACGCCATTATCGATGCAGGCGCTGTCAGGAAATCCTGTTCATATTGAGCTCCTTGATTCTAGTGCTGAAGCCGGAATGGGGCATATTGAATTAGCAAAATGGCCGGACTTAATTGTTATTGCGCCAGCTACCGCAAATTTTATTGCACGTTATAGTCAAGGACTTGCTGATGACTTGTTGGGGACTTTATTGCTTGCCTCTACATCTAGGGTTGCATTAGTTCCTGCAATGAATCAGGCAATGTGGTTAAACCCGCTGACACAAAGAAATATAAATGAACTTTTGAGAATATTTCAGGAAAATATCGATATATGGGGGCCTCAAAATGGGGAGCAAGCCTGTGGTGATGTAGGCCCAGGCAGGATGCTTGAGGCAAAGGAAATTTGCTCAAATGTTGAAGGTCTGTTCAGCTGCAAAAATCCTCCTGTTATTGGAAAAGGCGAATTGTTTGGTAAGCGAGTAATCATTACTGCTGGGCCTACGCGAGAAGCTGTTGACCCTGTTCGTTATATTAGTAACCATAGCTCTGGAAAAATGGGGTATGCGCTTGCAGGTGCTTGTCGTGACCAAGGTGCAGAAGTGGTATTGATTTCTGGACCTTGTTATTTGGATTGTCCCGAATCAGTGCAGCGGGTAAGCGTTATTTCTGCTATCGAGATGTATGAAACTGTAATGAAAGAGCTTAATCTAGGTTGTGATATTTTTATTGCATCAGCCGCTGTTGCGGATTATCGTCCACTTCATTTGTCCGATAAAAAGATTAAGAAAAATGGTGAAGCCGATATGAGCATAGCTTTATGCCAAAATCCGGATATTGTTGCTTCTGTAGCCTCGACACCTCATAAACCATTTACTGTTGGGTTTGCAGCAGAAACAAATGACTTAATAAAATATGCGGCAGGCAAATTGAAGAAAAAGAATTTAGATATGATTATTGCTAATGATGTTTCAAACCCCTCTATTGGTTTTAATAGTGAGCAAAATGAAGTTCATGTAATTACAAAAAATGATCAAATAAAACTTGAGCGAAAATCAAAATCAAATCTATCAATTGAAATAGTTAATCTGATAATTAAACACAAATTAAGCGCATGCTAATGAGTATAACTAATGAAAAATGAGACCTTACAAGTAAAAATTCTTGATCCTCGCCTTGGAAATACTATTGCGCTTCCTGAGTACGCAACGGATGGCTCGGCGGGTTTAGATTTGCGAGCATGTATAGAGGAAGCATGTGAGCTTGCACCAGGAGAAACAAAGTTGATTCCAACGGGGATGGCTATCTATATTGAGAACCCTGGTCATGCAGCAATGTTATTACCTCGTTCTGGTTTAGGTCATAAACATGGTATTGTTTTGGGGAATTTAGTGGGCTTGATCGACTCTGATTATCAGGGCCAGCTGATGGTATCTTGCTGGAATCGTGGGAATAAGACTTTCACAATTGACGTAGGGGAGAGAATTGCCCAAATGATTATTGTGCCTGTTGTTCAGGTTGGCTTTGAGTTTGTAGATGAATTTTCAGAAAGTGATCGTGGTGAAGGTGGCTTCGGGTCAACAGGACGCGCATAAAATTTGCTGCTCGAATCATTAAGACAAATCATCAATTTGACCTATGCTAAATAGACAGTGTGAATAAATTACAATTATTGGTGTGACAAAGGGTGTCCATGAAATTTTTGAAGAAAAAAACAGCGCTGGTAAAAACGGCAGTTAACGATAAAAATAATAAAGTTAAAACGGAGGAGGCCTCATCGAAAACTTCTGTGGTTGGCCGTTCTATATTGTCGTGGGTTTATCAGCCAGCACTGGTTGTATTGGTCTTTTTAGTGCTTACTTACACCTTGGTAGAGTTTATTTTTATCCAAGGTGTTGAGCAGCAGCAAAAAGATGAGACTAAAACCATTTTAGTCTCATCGGTTGCACAAAACTTCGACTCTTATATCAGTAGTCGAGAACTTGCACTTAAATCTCTCTCAAATATCCCCATCACGAAAAACTTGATGTCGGAAGGTGATGCCGAAGATTTAAAAAATATTCTGTCAGCTGTTTTTGTCGATCTTAACCAATTATATATTGTTCCTTTTGTTGACCTTTCACGAGTAGGAGATAGGCATCCAGGGCTTAGTTTTGCTGGGGTGGATCTAATCCGTCGTGCAGCTTCGGGAAAAGTAACTAAAACAGAAGCATTTTTTACTGATAATATCTGGCTGTTTCAAATGGCAGTACCTGTTAAGTCTGATTCAGGAGAAATATTTGGCGCCTTAATGGCAACCTTTAATTTATCTGCGATTAAACCCTTATTAAATTTATCAAACTCGCTGCCAAAAGGACGGCTGAGCTTAGTCAGTAATAATGGTATTCGAGATAAAGTAGTCATTTCAAAAGGGGAAGGTGATCAAGAGCAAGCGATTAGTATTCCGACAGCTATTGCACAATGGAAAATCAGTTATGCGCCTGCGGTATTAGAGGAGATTGATCGAATACCTGTTTTGGGCGTTTTTTCAGCTGTAGCCATACTGTTAGCGACTATTATCTTTGTACTTTGTAGAATGAAAATGAGTGTTGTGCGAAGTGATTTATTGCTCGCGACCGCTCACCTGAAAAGAGTGCTTTCAGGGGAAGGAAAAAAAGCAAAACCTTTCGTTTTTGGAGAGGTCCATACAATGGTGTCTGCCTTAGCCAAAAATATAAAAGACTTAAATAAAGAGCTAGAGAGCAAAGCTAAAAAAATAAATGAAGTTAAAGCTAACGAAGAACATAAAAGCGATGATGATAGCGATGCGCCGATATTTGATGATGACTTGTTAGACTTGGATGTACTTTCAGAAAATGACTCCGAACATGATCCTCTAGAGTTAGATGCAAATCTTGATGGCGGTGAAGACATGGTCACTGAGGTTGAGCGATTAGATCTGGACGTGCCTCAGTCAATTTTTAGGGCCTATGATATTCGTGGTGTTGTAGATGATACCTTGAATGAGGGTGTTGTAGAGTTAATTGGTAAAGCAATTGCCACAGAAGCATTAGCGCAAGGCCAAAAAGCACTTTGTGTTGGTTACGATGGACGACTATCAAGTGTTGCTTACTGTGAAGCTTTGACAAGAGGCATCATTAGTACCGGAATTGATGCCATTATTGTTGGTCAGGTTCCAACGCCCGTTCTATAC